>ERZ890510.188-NODE-188-length-52496-cov-21.070803_pt1 | contig 52496 bp, 44 predicted proteins | sample MGYA00521265_ERZ890510 | MGnify/ENA primary metagenome ERZ890510 (study PRJEB32303, sample SAMEA104408624) | aquatic metagenome | biome: Brackish water; feature: Chemocline; material: water | place: Baltic Sea | collected 2014-10-26T21:54:00 | depth 110 m ... | reverse complement strand
GCGGCGGTGGCTGCGGCGGACACTAATTCCGGCTTGTTGTTTAGATAATTTTGGGCTGGCATTTCTGCACAAACGCAGTAGTGCCAGCCTGTTTACGACGGACTGCGGAAACGTATAATCTGCCGTGGATTTGCCACAAAGACGGCCACCACAGGAAATGGTCGTAAAGTCTCAGGAGCCTCATCGGATGACCTACATCATCGCCAAGGATTGTGTCGACGTAATGGACGGTGCATGCGTAGACGTATGTCCAGTCGACTGTATTTACTCAAAGCCTGGCGACAACCAGCTTTTCATCAGCCCAGATGAATGTATCGACTGCGCAGCTTGCGAGCCAGTTTGCCCAGTAAACGCAATCTTCCCTGAAGACCAAGTTCCAGCTGAGCAAAAAGAGTTCATCAAGCTGAACTACGATTACGATTACGACTCTTCGGAGCCAGGCGCAAACGCCTAATTCGTAGCTTTACGAAAACTTAAAAGCCCCAGCGAAAATGCTGGGGCTTTTTTATTGTCACTAGATTCGGCTAGTAGGCCCTATAGCCCCTCTCTCTTTCTTGAGAGCAATGAGGATGCGAAAGGGTGGCACCGATGGTCACGCTGTGACTAGGTAACTTCCCATTCCAGTGTGCATGGACGGGTAATCCAACTCTTCCCTATCTGAGCGAGAACACGAATGACCCTAGTTTCATTCAGAACTAGGTCCATCTGAATACCTGATCAACCTCTGTATTCAAGCCGACAATTCGGTCATTAGAGTCGATAACCTATCTGCGAATATCTTCCTACGAACGTCCGCTGGAACGTGCTCACCGTCTGTGGCTTGGACTCTTAGATAGTTGTGCAACTCATCGAATACAGCACAAAACCGGCTCGTAGAGGCGAGCTTTGCGAAGCCGAGTAATGGGGAGTAACGCTACTTTATCGAGAGATGATTCTGCTCTATGCGATCGTTCATGTATGGACCTGTTAAAACCGATTTAGACGGTTCAAGTACGCGCTCCAAAAACGAGCGACAAAAGTCCGTAACATTCTGTTAACACAAGACCCTGAATACATGCATTATAATTCATGTATTAAAAAACATGTTATAGATTTCATGAATAGCGTTCTTGACCGACACACCGACAATCTGTACGTTCCTGACCAACCATTCCCATGTATTGCTCGCTATCACGAAACATTTGTGGAAACTGTCCTAAGCAAAATCTCCAGTGAGGTTGAACTGGCGATTTAGCCACAACAAGATTCTCAAAATGACCAACCGATCAACAACCAGACCAATAGACCGCGTCCTGACTCCGTTTGAGGAATTTCTAAAGATCGAGGCAAGCGGAGGAATTTTGTTGCTATTGGCAACAGTAGTGGCCCTGGTGTGGGTCAACTCCCCGTGGTCAGATTCGTACAAGGACCTCTGGCAGACAAAAATTACGATCGGCCCTTCAGGATTCGACCTAAGTAAAGCCGCTATTCTGTGGGTCAATGACGGCCTGATGGCAATCTTCTTCTTCGTGGTTGGGCTTGAGATCAAACGAGAAATCTTGGTCGGTCAATTGTCATCTCCTCGAGCAGCGGCAGTACCGGTATTCGCTGCGGTTGGAGGGATGGCGGTTCCAGCGTTGATCTACGCAATGTTCACCGTCGGCACTCCAAGTATCGATGGTTGGGGCATACCAATGGCAACGGATATTGCGTTTGCTCTTGGAATCCTCGCGTTGATCGGTTCACGTGCGCCGATCTCGCTCAAGATTTTTCTGACTGCGCTCGCCATAGTCGATGATCTGGGCGCTGTACTTGTGATTGCTTTGTTTTTCACAGACCAAATCAGCGTAACGAGCCTGATTGTTGCGGTCGTGTTCGTTGTCTTACTATTCGGAGCAAATTTCGCGGGAATCCGTAATCCGCTTGTGTTCTTTATTCTCTCGTTCTGTCTCTGGGTAGCGTTTCTGCAATCGGGAGTGCACCCAACACTTGCTGGAGTGATCGCTGCGATGGCGATCCCTTCGAAAAAGCTGATCGACGATCAACAATTCTTGACTCGACTTCAGGATATCTCCACCCAGTTCAGGACTGTAGCTCGAGGTCAGAAAGAACGAGTGGAACACCACCGCCAGCGGGTGTTTGGTGAACTGGAATCAGCGGCAGCTCATGCAGCATCACCGATGTCTCGTCTCGAACATTTACTCCATCCGTGGGTCGCATTCATGATCATGCCAGTTTTTGCTCTCGCGAATGCCGGATTGGAGATCGACACTTCGACAATTCAAAGCATGGACGACCGCATATCATTGGGAGTGATTTTCGGATTGGCGATCGGGAAGCCAATCGGTGTTGTTTTGTTCACGTGGTTGGCGATTCGTTTAGGTGTTGGCACATTACCAGTCGGACTTAACTGGAGGGTGATTACTGGTGGAGGGTTCTTGGCTGGAATCGGATTCACGATGTCGTTATTTATTTCGCGCTTAGCCTTGGATAACGAAGGCGACGTCGACGTTGCAAAAGCAGGGATTTTAGTTGCGTCGGTTGTTTCCGCTTTGATCGGATCAATTCTCCTAGTACAAAATGGGCGATCAACTAAGAAACGGCAATCTGGCTAATTGTAAATTTCACACCTCTTCGTCCTCTACCCCGTTGTCAAACGTGAACCGCTCAAACTTGTGCGGCTCCCGACGTTCTGGAGTTACAGCCGGCCTGTAGAACACGTATAAATGAAGCGATGGCTACTGCTGCCCATCGAGGGGGTAAAGACTACGTATTCGCGACCATGGTAGACATCATGGTCGCAAGTATTAGGTCAGTCAGGCACACCCTCTGATTCTCGCCAGTACGAGAACTGAAAGAAATGATTGCTGTTGTGTGTTCACGTGTGAACGCACCTCTCCCCCGTCTCCACGAAGGAGAAAAGCAGCAGCTTTGCGCGTTCTCACAGCGAAGGAGTTGGAGGGTGGGTCGATTGCAGCTTGGAGCAAAGTCGTCCGACGACGAGCACGTCTAGGCGCCATCCGGCGCCCACCAGATGGCGCCTAGAGCCTATCCCAGAACTAAGCCATCGCATCCAGTGCTTCAGCGATCGGCATCTTGATCGTCGTGAATATCGGAATCTCGGTCAATGTGAACTGAGCAGCTGGAACCTCACGCAGATCCATAACAAGCGACGTGAAATCCGATGGGTCGTCCATCTCGAAACTAAGAACGAACTCCGTGTCATCAAGACCAAACGCATACGACGTATTGATCTTGACCATCGGATAATTCTTACCGACGCGGAAGTGATCGTTCATCATCTCCTGTCGTTCTTTCATCGACTTTTCGTACCAAGGTCGAGTCTTGGTCATCGGGTAGATAACCATGTATTTGTAGTCTTCTTTGAGCTTCGGAGCACCACCGCCGTGCTTATACCGGCTCTTACGCCGAATCGACAGATACGAAAAAGATTGTTCGAGGTAGCTGCCTAGCAACGAGTGGTTGATAGCTTTTGAAGCCCCATGGAACGTATCGACCGAAGCTGAGTCCTGCACGAGCATGAAGTCGGCATCGGGACGAGTCCCTACTGTGCTGTAAGTGCGAATCTCGTCGCCTTCGGAAAGAGTGTCGACTAGATTGACAAATTCCTTTTTGGCCTTCTCACGCCAATCAGCATCCAGCCTCCGGAATTCCGAACTAAGCTTGAATAGCGTGATTTTCAGAAAGTTGTCGTATTCGATATCTGGCATATGTCTAGGTATTCAAAATTGCTACTGGTTGCACTGCGCGTCGATTGCAGCAGTTAGAGTTCGAGTATAGCAACGCGACAACCTTCCAATGGGTAGTATTCACTGATGCCTGATAAGTCAAAATTCGAACGCGAGATAGACGAAATACTCGAAAAGACCAACGCTGATGACTCCATTTGCGCTGGCACCACGGGCAACGCTGGTCAACCTCGACAACCGGTGAGTAAGCCGAAAGCATTCGAAAAATTCACGGGAACAGCCCCGAAACGCAGTCGGGGCAAGAAACGCTCATCAAGCATCAGCCTTAAACCCGGCAACCTAACAATTGCTGGAGTTGTGATTCTCGCTGTCGCAGCGTTCACCCCGTCAGCACAAATTTCCATAGCGTTAGTTGGCGTCGGATTATTAGCAATCGGATATTTATTGTGGTTCCGATCCGGTGCGGGTCGACTTGGTAGCGACATGTCCAATACAGGCCCGACAGGTTTCTTCGGCCGCAACCGTTCGCCCAAAAAGTCGCAAACATCAACACCTGAAGTGAAGTACTGGCGCGGACGACGAATCGAAGAAAAACCCGAATCGCCCAAGGCACCTGAGTCGAACGACCAGGGCAAGATAATCGACTTTCGCTCTTCAGAAGACGACGATAAGTCTTAGCGCCACGCATTTGTCTTGGGTTGAACTCGACTACACCCGTTGGCTCGTAAAACCAAAAGGGCGACCGCATCAATGCAGTCGCCCTTTTTTTATTACCTAAGATTCAAGGCTAAGGAACGTGTGCAGATTAAACTGCGCACTCACCTTCACCACGTTCCAGCTTGTAGACCACGGTCTTGCCCCAGTCCATGTAGTTCTGGATGTTGTCACGGTCTAGCGGACCAAGATCACCCTTTAGCTTGTCAAATTTCTCTTCAAACTCCGCAACTCCGACACGCTCGATAAAGTCAGCAAACTCTTCGCCATCATTGCGTTTAGCAAGATAGGTATCGAGAACTGTCTTCAAAGCCTCAGGAGCCTGCTTAGCCGGAATACGAGCCTTCACTCGTGTTCCTATCTTCGTGCCGCCCTCCTCGGTTGAACGTCCACCAAGGAACAGTTCGTACGCTGGAGCTTGACCACCCGGGCCTTTGACAACCGCACCGTGGAAACCGATGCTCGCAATGTGGTGCTGACCACAAGAGTTCGGGCAACCACTCGCCTTTATGTGCATCTTCTCAACCAGCGGGTCAAGCTCGCCCAGACCGTCGAGAGTTTCACCAAGAGCTTTGTTCAAGCCCATCGACGAAGTAATACCCAACTTACAAGAATCTGTTCCCGGGCAAGTCACCACGTCACGGATAGTCTCTCGACCAGCCGCACTGAAACCAACAGCTCCGAGAGCCTGATAAATGTCATAGAGAGACTCGTTTCGCACCCAGCGATACACAAGATTCTGCTGCTGGTCGATCCGTGCTCGGCCACCGGCAAACTTTCGTGCTACATCTGCAAGCTGCGACCACTGGTTGGCGTAAACATCGCCACGCTCAACCCGAACGAATACTACGCTGAAACCGTCTTGGCGCTGCGCCTCAACGTTAGTTCGCTTCCAGTAGGTGTAAGCAGAATCGTCGGCAGGTTCGGGCGTAGCACCGGAATCCACAGCAGGCGCATCACCCTCTTCATCGTCTACGAACATCAGGGAATCTAGGTCGATTTCTTTCCTCGCCCAGTCGCCCTCAAGCTCTTCATCAATCATTTCTCGGAACTTGTCGATACCAAGTCGAGCGATAGTGAACTTGATTCGAGCCTTTGCAATGCTCTTTCGTTCTTCATCCTGTCGGTTGAAGACTCGAAGTACAGCTTCACAGTTTTTGATTAGATCTTCAGCAGGAACGAACTCCCGCAGAGTTTTCGCCATCATTGCGTTGGTCGAAAGACCACCACCAACAACGATCTTGAATCCACGTACACCGTCGCGAACACGAGCCACCATACCGACGTCGTGCATCAGCACCATCGCTTCGTCTTTTTCCGAACCTGAAAACGCAACTTTAGATTTTCGCGGCATATTCTGCGTGGTTGGGTGTCGAAGGAAATAGCGTGCATACGCAGCAGCGTAAGGAGTTACGTCAAATACCTCGTCTTTCGAAACGCCAGCTGTCGGTGCAGCCACAACGTTACGAACTACGTTTCCACAGGCTTCCCGAGTCGACATACCAGCATCGCCTAAAGTACGAAGCAGATCAGTCGTATCCCCAAGTGGAACGTGGTGATACTGCACGTTCTCACGAGTCGTGAAATGACCCTTTTTCAGTGGAGCGTACTTCTCAGCAACTTCACCGAGAACATCCATCTGATGTGCGGTGACTCCTCCGAAAGGCAACTTAACCCGAATCATCTGGGCATCGGGTTGACGTTGACCGTACACACCCTGACGTAGTCGAAACCTGAGAAACTCGATCTCGTCCTTTTCACCAGACTGAAACAGCTTCACTTGGTCTTCAAAATTGGCGATCTCGGGACCATCAATTTTCAGCACATGCGCGTTCCCTGGATTCGGAATCCAGTCTTTCGTATCAACTCTTCCAGTGGTCACTGTTCAAGCTCTCTTTCATACCCAGTGCATACGCACTACCTATTATTCGTAAAAATACCCAATAAAAAAACCCTGCTGAATTACTTTGGCAGGGTTGGAATGTTCACACGCAAAAAATACCGACCCGCTTAGCGACCGGTACAACAGCAAATGTGGAACGAGTAAATATTCATAATTACGCGGCGATTTTAGCACTCATTCACAAGATATTGGTGCGATTCGAAATGCCAAACCCCTATCAAGGCATCTTGCGCACTCTCGCCTGCACCCTCACCATACCCATGATTCTCATCTGGACCCTATATCGACAAGGAGTTTTATTAATTGGCAAATGATCGTAAATTAGACGGAATTCACTTCATGCTGCCGACCCCGTTCGATGCAAACGGTGAAGTCGACACTGCCTCATTTGATCGACTCGTCGGTGCAGCGCGAGCAGCCAGCTGTACCGGAGTCGTAACACTGGGCGTCATGGGTGAAGCGCATCGCCTGACCGACGCTGAACGCGGTCCGGTTATTGACGCAGTTGTCGCTGCCGCAGGAGACGATCTGACCGTTACCGTCGGCACCAGCGCAGAAAGCGGACGTGCACTTGCTGCACGAGTACGCGACGCTCAGTCAGGTGGTGCAAGTGCCGTCATGATCGCTCCCTCGAAAATGGTGAAACCTAACCCACCTGCAACCTACGCTTACTACGCTGCAGCACAAGAAATCACAGAAATACCGATAGTTGTCCAAGATCTACCGGAACAAACTGGAGTGCACTTCGATCCAGCGTTTATCGGCAAACTTCACTCCGAACTGCCCGACGCTAAATATTTGAAACTTGAAGACCCGCCGACTCCTCAGAAAATAACGAGAGTTATAGAGGCCACCAGCGGAACGATGGGAATCTTCGGGGGACTCGGTGGAGCATTCCTGTTCGAAGAATTACGCCGTGGAGCTATTGGAACTATGACCGGTTTTGCCTACCCGGAAGTTCTTGTTGCAATTCACAAATACATGGCAAGCGGCGATCTAGAACGCGCACGAACCATATTCTATAAGTGGCTTCCGCTGATTCGATACGAAAACTCGGCTGGCATTGGCCTCGCAATTCGAAAAGAAATCATGAAAAGGCGAGGGTTCACCACGACGGCCGATGTCCGCCCCCCAAGCCCGCCTATCGACGACTCGACCCGCGAGGAACTAAACGACCTTATGAACTCAATGGATCTCAACGTCGAAAATCTGTAGAACCAAGCGAATAACGTTCTCGTATTTAGACCAAGACACAACGATGAATCGATACTGCGAAGCGACAGGCTCGAAGAACACCTCTAAACTTAGTAACGCATGACAGATCAAACTGAACAATCTACCGCTGGTAATCCACATTTCTGCGTCCATTGCGGCACAAAAAATGACAAGGGTGCCTACGCCTGTAATCGTTGCGGCGAACGGTTGATCGAAGTTACGAACGAGTCGAGCCCTCCTTCGGGTCTCAATTCGTGCGCAAGGTGCGGTGGCATCAACAACACACGCGCAGCCTATTGCTGGGTGTGCGGGTCTGAAATGAAGGACGAAGTAAGAATTGCTCACAAGGTGCAACCAGAACGACAGGTTTCCTCGGCAGCATCGCCACGTACCTACCGCCCCGATCTAAATCCCGTTTCGACGCCTGCGACTAAGCCGAATATCGATGGCCCGGTTCAACAACCTGACTTAAGGGGTGCAGGCCCAGACGCTGAACATGACAGCCAGACAGCATCGATTTCACAAGAGAACCCATTCGGTCACGCTGACTCCATCACGCCAAATTCTTCAGGCACACGCGATGGCGAAATACCTCGTGAAATCAAGAAATGGAACTGGGCAGCATTCCTGATGCCCGCAGTCTGGGGACTTTTTTCGGGAGTACCCTACACCGTTCTCTTGTTCGGAGCGGCGTTCCTACCGCCAACGGTTCAACTTGTAGTCATGGTTATTGCGAGCATCTATCTTGGTGCCAAAGGAAATGAACACGCCTGGCGCGGTAAGAAATGGCGCTCGCCAGAGCATTTTCTAGCATTCCAAAAACAATGGACATCTTGGGCAGTCAAACTAACGGTAGCGGTGATAGCCCTGCTATTTCTCTACGTTCTGTTTACCAGCGGTGCTTAGGCCTCGACCTCAGCTTCACTGTCAGATGCCGCTACAGTCCGCTCCTCGACCTCGACAGGCTCCCAGCCTTCCGGCATTGCGTAGCCCGGACGAGAAACCCAGCCCCATTTATCTGTGTACCGGCCAACTAAAGTTCCGAACTGGTTTTGATAGTTGCCACTATGGATCGGTGGAGTCGTCATGATGACAGCGTTTTCCCCGTTATCTGAGTAGTACCTTCGGCGTAGTCCAACTTCCTGAAATCCATACTTACGGTACAGTTCGATCGCAGGTTTGTTAGATTCACGAACTTCGAGCGTGACAACTCGAGAATCGTTTTCGACGGCCTGTTCGATAGCGCTGATAACGAGCAACTCACCGATCCCTTTACGGCGATCGACCTCACGTAATCCGAGTATCAAAACATGGGCCTCGTCTAGTAGAAACCAAAGCCCAACAAACCCAGCGATATAACCCGACGGCCATTTAGGCTTCGCCACCCTGTCAAGGACGTACCGGTCGACGTTTCGCTTAACCTTTGCCGTAAAGCTCTCATCTTCTTTTTCGGCTTTGGTTGCGTTTGCGAAGCGAGGCCCAAGTTCTTGCTCTTCAGGTCGCAAGGCGCGCGATGCGGCAAGATACAGACCGTTTTGCCGGGCAAGATCTCGTTCGAGTCTCATCACCGGTGTCATCCCTGGGAACGCCTCTCGCTCGATACTCTCAAGTATTGCCCAATCTTTAAGTGTCGCAACCCGTACCGAGTACTCATTCTTCTCCGACTTCTTAGACTTGTCGGAAGTAGCCGATTGCGAACTGAGCGTGCCCGATTCAAGATCGGCAAAAGCTCCAGCAAGAATGTTATTTGGATCGGAAATAGTCATTGATCGTTTCAGTATCTAGAGTCGAACAATTACGAGGATAGCCTGATTCGCTACTCGCATCCCCATCACGCAGCTACGAGTTTATCCCTATTCGCTAATCCGTTCGAACAACCGACAAAATCTGTGATCTAAACCTTACGCATAATTAATAAACATGCGCGATGCTTACAAGCTGTGGATTTATACATGGAGGAATCGTCACGGCTACCAGTCAAGTTGCCCCAGCAGGAAAAGCTGCCGGCACGTCATCACGACCTGTCGTTGGAGCAAGCTCTGCCGGAGTGTTCATGCGCATAACGCGTATGGCTCTGCAGTACAGATGGCGGCTCTTTTTTGGGCTCATCACGATATTCCTAGCATCGGGATTCCAATTGGCAATACCGATTCTTATCGGAAGTTCGGTCGATGCCGCTTTGGGTCTTGAAAACGGCGATCTACGAATCGCCAACTCGGCTGTAGTTGCATCGATTGCCAGTGTCACCGATATTGTCGGTGAAGGTTCCAACCCGGCAAAAACGGCTCTTATCATCATTGCAGTCCTGCTGTTCATAGCATCCGTTGGTCGTGGTCTTTCCGCCATGTTCCAAAACTACATGGGGGAATCGATAGGCCAAGGCATCGGCTATGAACTGCGCATGCTGTACTACGAAAAGCTCCAGCGTCTTTCTTTCAGCTATCACGCCGGCGTCCACACAGGCGACTTGATTACACGCGGAATCGTCGACGTCGAAGGCGTACGAATGTTCGTACAAACAGCCCTATTACGTAGTGTGTTCCTCGTTGTCTTAATCGGCACTGGAATGTACCTGATGTTGAGCGAAGACCTCGTTTTGGGACTTATCAGCCTCAGCTTCGTACCCTTTATAGCTTGGCAAGCAACCGCTGCTCAACTGAAGCTACGATCAAATTGGTATGCACTTCAAGAACGACTTTCTGCTTTGACGAAAGTTATGGACGAAAACCTCGGCGGCATTCGAGTCGTCCGCTCTTTCGCGTCTCAAGACCACGAAATGAAAAAATTCGACGTAGCATCTAACGAGACACTCGCTCTTGCCAACGTTCAGGTCGGAATACGCGCCTCAAATATTTCAGTAATGGGCCTCGCGTTCATGCTCTCCATGGCAGGAGTCCTGTGGGTCGGGGGGCTCAAGGTCATCGATAATGAAATCTCGGCAGGCGAACTAACTCAGTTCCTTGCTTTCATGAGTATTTTGCTTCAGCCGGTTCGACAAATCGGAATGACGATTAACGGTTTCGCCCGTGGATCTGCAACCGGCGGACGTCTTTTCCAAGTCCTTGATATCAGCCCAGATATTCAGGACAAACCCGATGCCAAAGACCTCGAAATTACAAATGGTACGCTCGAATTTCACAACGTCAGCTTCGGTTACGAAGAAGATATCATTCTCAATGGCGTCTCGTTCAAAGTTGAACCTGGTCACACTGTAGGAATTGTCGGACCTCCCGGAAGCGGAAAGTCGACTATCGCCCACCTCGTCCCACGTTTCTACGACCCTAAAGAGGGCTACATTACAATCGATGGGCAAGACCTTAGAGATGTCACGCTCGACTCCCTGCGCAAGGCAGTCGGAGTGGTCGAACAGGATACGTTCTTATTCACTGCGTCCATCGAACACAACGTGGCTTACGGCGATCCATGGGCACCTGATGACCGTATCGAAACAGCTTCACAACATGCACAACTTGGTGACTACATCGACCGCCTTCCGGGTGGCTACAACACCTTGGTTGGCGAACGCGGCGTATCGCTTTCTGGCGGTCAACGTCAGCGTCTTTCGATCGCACGTTCGATCATGCTCAAGCCACAATTAATCATTTTTGACGACTCAACAGCGGCTATTGACGCCGCTACCGAGCAACGAATTCGAGCAGCTCTGACCGAGCTCACTAAAGATCGTGCGACGATCATCATTTCTCACCGTCTAAGCTCACTGATGCACGCCGATGAAATTCTCTTTATCGAAGAAGGAAAGATCGTCGAACGCGGATCACATGAACAACTACTCACACAAGGCGGTCACTACAACGATCTGTATGAACTACAAATTCGACCGAACGAGCAAAGTGGAAACAACATGGATGAAGGGAGTGCTTCCTAATGACCGCTAGGGAGACCCACGAACGTAGCCATGAGATTCCGCCAAAGGCATCGATCAAACTCGGCCCAACACTCGACGAAGAAGTTTTTGGGGAAGCTTTCAACGGACAAGTCGTCGGTCGGTTTATGAAGTACATCGCTGCTTACAAAGTTTTGCTTTGGGTAGCTATTACGGCCGTAATCGTATTCACAATTTCTTCAATAGCAATTCCGCTGATCGTCAAAAATGTTTACGACGATGCCCTTAAAGAAGGCGCCACCGACAAATCAAAACTGACTACGATGGTCATAATTTTCTTGGTAGCAGTTGGATTCAACTTTGTAGCGAACTATTTCCAAGAGTTGATCGTCGGACGCGTGGCTGAACGAATCCTCATCGACATGCGCAGGGCGATGTACGAACACATCCAAAGAATCTCTCTTTCCTTCATGGACAAGACAGAAATTGGCAAGCTCATGTCACGCCTTCAGGGTGATGTTGCAGCCCTGCAGGAATTCTTACAAACCGCCGTGTTCGCCGTTGGTGACTTCGTACTTTTGATCGGCATCATCGGAGCGATGCTCTGGCTGGACTGGCGTCTGGGATTAATGACGCTAGCAGTACTGCCAATTCTGTTCATCATCCAAATAATTTGGCTTCCTTACGCCCGCCAATCGTTCTTACGAGCAAGAGTCACATCTTCGATCGTCAGTGGTGCGCTTGCCGAAAACATCAACGGCATTCGAGCCGTCCAAGGTTTGTCACGTGAATACGTGAACTACGACCTGTTCGATATTAGGGCAACCGACAACTTGAAGGCCGCCAACAAAGCGTCCAAGTTCGGTGTCATGATGCTTCCAATCGTCGACACCCTCACCGGTGCGGCAATGGCAATCGTCGTGATCATGGGTGGATTCTTTGTACTCGGCGGAACCGTCGAAGTCGGAGTCATGGTTGCTTTCGTACTTTTCGTACAGCGATTCTTCGACCCGATTCGAGCACTGACGATGCACTACAACGTACTCCAACGTGCAATGGCATCTGGCGAACGAATTTTTGAAGTTATCGATGTACCAGTCGACATTAAAGACAAGCCAAACGCTATTCACCCTAAAGAAATTGACGGCTCGATCAGTTTCGAGAATGTGACTTTTGGATATGTTGAAAATCAGCCGATTCTCAAAGACATAAACTTCGAAGTAAAACCCGGAGAAACCGTCGCTCTAGTCGGCCCAACGGGTTCAGGTAAAACTTCAACGACAGCACTAGTTCATCGCTTCTACGACGTCTGGGAAGGCACAGTGAAGGTCGGTGGTTACGACGTGCGAGACTTAACCCAGGATTCGCTGGGCGAGCACGTTTCAATGGTTCTGCAAGAGCCGTTCTTGTTCTCTGGAACAATCTTGGAAAATATTATCTACGCCAAGGAAGGCGCAACACGTGAAGACGTGGTTGCTGCTGCTCAGGCGGTCGGTGCGCACGAATTCATAATGAAGCTTCCCGACGGCTATGAGACCGAACTTGAACAGCGTGGCGGAAACCTTTCACTTGGTCAGCGACAGCTTTTGTCGTTCGCCCGAGCCATAGTTGCCGATTCCAAAATTCTCGTGCTCGATGAAGCAACCGCAAGCATCGACTCATACACAGAAATGCTCATCCAGCAGGCACTAGAACGTCTGATGGAAGGCCGCACAGGAATGGTAATCGCTCACCGACTCGCAACGATTCGTGGAGCCGACAGAATTATCGTTCTGCAAGACGGTGGAATCGTTGAGCAAGGCAATCACGAGGAGTTGATGGCGAATAGCGGACTCTACTCACGGCTGTACTCGATGAACTACGCATCGTTCGACGACATTCCAGATGAACTAATCGCCCAGGCAACTAACGCTGCACAAGGCAGAGCTACTTAGTAATCGGTCGTTTCGATCTGTGATCGGGTTACATGTTGACCCGGTCACAGCTGGCAACTAAAGCAGCGTGCCCTGCCCAGTCGGGCCGTCCAACCTTGGCGGCAGCCCAATGTGTTCAAATCCGTCGGCTGTCGTTCGACGCCCTTGTGGGGTCCGGATCATGAATCCGATCTTCAACAAGAACGGCTCAACGACGTCTTCAAGGGTTTGCTGATCTTCATTGATCGTCGCCGCAAGCGCCTGAATTCCTGCCGGGCCACCCTGATAGTTCTTCGACAATGTCATCAAATACAGACGGTCGAGGCGATCCAAACCAAGCGCGTCGACGCCCTCTATCTCCATCGCTTCCGCGGCCACGGCATCGGTAATCGTTCCGGAATTACGCACTTCAGCAAAGTCGCGAACCCTGCGAAGCAATCTGTTCGAAATCCTTGGTGTGCCGCGTGACCGTCGGGCGATCTCGTGCGCTCCACTTTCACTAACGTCTACTTCGAGAATTCCAGCAGATCTCGTAACAACTCGAGCAAGCTCTTCAGTCGAATAAAAATCGAGGTGATAGGCAAGACCGAAACGCTCACGTAATGGCGCACTAAGCATTCCAGCACGAGTAGTCGAACCGATCAACGTGAATGGCTGTAACGGCAAATTAATGCTCTTTGCGAAAGCTCCGGCACCGGTCATGAAGTCGACTCGAAAATCTTCCATCGCTGAGTACAAGTATTCTTCTACTGCGTGCGAAAGGCGATGGATTTCATCGATAAATAAAACGTCTCCGGTTTTCAAATTTGAAAGCAAGCCAACAACGTCGGCAGGTCGTTCTAGCGCCGGGCCCGAGGTATGAATCAGCTGTGAATCAAGCTCGCGAGCGATGATCTGCGAAATCGTGGTTTTGCCAAGACCGGGAGGACCATGAAATAGAGCGTGATCCAGAGTGTCACCACGCTTCTTAGCCGCCATCACTGCTATCGAGATACTGTCGACAACCGCCCGCTGTCCAACGTAATCCTGAAATTTATGTGGGCGAAGATCCTTCGACCTCGCCTTCGCTGCGATTTCCTCGTTCGACGTCATATCTTGAGCGCGCTCTTCTAGCGCCTGATCGCCAGCAAGCTTATCGGCGTCGTTCGACGGACTGCTCGCCTGAACAATCCGTTCTCGACCGCTTTCTTCTGGTCCAGAAGCCAATCATCTACTCCGTTTAATATCCATTCAAAGCGTTTCCTTATACAAGAACCTAATCTTGAGTCGAAACCTGTGCCTTGAAAACCTCGCGCATCAAATCCTGCAAATCGTCGGCTGTTTTCGGCGACCGACGAATCACGTCATCGACCTTATCCTGCGCCTCGGTTGGACGATAGCCGAGTGTTACCAACGCTTCGATAGCTTCCGACCGTGCGTCCGCAACGGGAGCAACCGCTGTTTGTTGTCCCTGCTCTGATATTCCAGCATCCTGCAACAACGCAGTGGCAGCAACCTTCCCTCGAAGAGTAGCCACAATCTTTTGTGCTGCTCGAGTACCGATACCAGGCAACCGCTGTAGCGATGCCAAATCCTCTGTTTCAATTGCCGAAGCGATAGTCGAAACGGGGAACACCAACGCTGCGGCAGCTTTCGCAGGCCCGATGCCTTCAACTTGAATTAGCTGTTCAAAGAACTGCTTCTCACTAGGATGCCTGAAACCGACAAGCATCGGTTTCGGCTGTCGGTCGGTAACGTGATAGTAGATCTCCAACTCAACGTCGGAGCCTACGTTAATTCCTTCGTTCGCAAGCGACTGATAAACATACGTCGGCAAGCTAACTTCATAGCCAACTCCGCCAGCGATAACCACGGCTCGACCGGGTTCACGCGTCAGGCTTCGAATTTTTCCGGTGATGTAACTAATCATTGTCTGTCGAGTTTACTTGGCTGCTTCGATTGCGGCGACTGCCGAACTCCCGCTCATGATCGCATGAGCAATAGCGATTGAAAATGCGTCGGCAACGTGTTCGTTTTTGGCAGCGTCAGGATCGCCAAGATGAGCAGCAATCGCTAACTTCACCTGGTCTTTATCGGCCCGACCAGATCCAGTCACAAGATTCTTGGCACGGGTCGGCTGATAGTTGAACACAGTCAAGCCAGCTTCACCAGCTGCCATTACAGCAACACCTCGGGCCTGCCCTAACAACAACGCGGTCTTGGCAAACCGAGCGTGCAGGTCTTCAATCGCAACGACTTCAGGTTCGAACTCCTGAATCACCTCACGGATGACCTTGTAGATAGAAAACAATCGCTTTTCCATCGGTTCACTCGACTTCGTCCGAACAACTCCGCCTTCAACAGCCTTGAAGTTACTTCCATATGTGTCGATCAAGCCGTATCCGGTGTTAATTAGACCAGGATCAATGCCAAGTATTCGCAAAGAATATTCCGTTCGGTTCGCGCTGCCGTCCTACTCAGAGCACGGTACAAATCAAGTGCAAATTCATATGCAAAGTTTACCCTTATCCCCTTCTCATCTATAAGTGGAGATGGCGCATCACAAACGCTCGAAATCTATCTCATCCGTGTATCGTTACCTCTCAGATTTAGAATCACAAGATATTTATAGCCTTAGCAGCCGCGCTCCGAAGCAACACTCAGGAACACTCAAACATGCAGCCGTTCTACAACGAACAGCAGACAATGCTCGCTACCACGGTTCGACAGTTCGCTGCCGAAAATCTCGCACCTAGAGCCGATGAAGTCGATGAAAAAGAAGAGTTTCCTATCGACCAGTTCCGAGGATTAGCTGAGCTCGGTCTCACTGGCATGACGATTCCCGAAGAATTTGGTGGTTCGGGTGGTGAGTACAAAGATTTCATGGTGGTGATCGAAGAAGTAGGAGCCGCCTGCGGTTCCACCAGCACAGTACTGATCACTCACGTTTCACTCGGATCGCAGACGATCTACCACGGTGGATCTGACGACCAGCGCCAACGCTGGCTGCCATCACTTGCGACCGGGGAAAAGATCGCAGCATTCGCACTAACCGAAGCTGGAACAGGTTCCGACGCGCTTGCGCTCGAAACATCGCTGACCCGAGTCAAAAATGCCGAAGGCAAAGACGAATACGTCCTAAACGGTTCGAAGTTGTTCTGCACGAACGGCGCTGTCGCCGATGTCTTCTCGGTCTTCACCAATCACGATAAAGATGCAGGGCACAAGGGCGTAACCGCTGTTGTCGTCGAAAAGGGAACCCCCGGATTCACAATCAACCCGCAGCACGGCAAGATGGGCATGAAGGGATGCGCTACTGCCGAACTGGTTTTCGACAATTGCCGTATCCCGATCGAAAACCGTCTCGGCGAGGAGGGTGCAGGATATAAGCTCGCTCTAAAAATCCTCGATTCAAGCCGAATCATGATCGCCGCTCAGTGCTTGGGACTCGCAAAAGGCGCTCTCGACGCTGCTCTCTCTTACTCAAAACAACGAAGCACGTTCGGCAAACCAATCGCTACTCGACAGGCGATTCAGTTCATGATGGCCGATATGGCGGTCGAACTCGACGCCGCACGCCTACTAACGTACCGAGCAGCCGCTCTTTACGATGAAGGGCTGTCGCACGGAAAAGAGTCAGCAATGGCTAAGCTCTACGCATCTGAAGCCGCCGGACGCATCGCGAGCAAAGCCCTTCAAATCCATGGTGGAGTCGGATACTTCAAGCCGTCGGTAGTCGAACGAATTTACCGCGATCAGCGCGTAACCGAAATCTACGAAGGCACCTCAGAAATACAGCGACTGGTCATATCCAGAGCAATAATCGGCGAGCTTTAGCCAATTTCTGATTCGCCGTTTCCAGCACCCTAATCTCGCGTTAGTCTTATCTCTTCTTCGGGTTCGATTTACCGCGATATTGGCGGTCCAAGCCGTCCCGGATTACTACTAAATCGCTGCCCTACTGGCGCCCAGCTAATTTCTATGTTTAGAAAGAATTCCTAATTAATGACGACCGATCAAGTTCTAGACAAAGTAAGCACTAGTAGTAGTCCATCCGACCTCCGAATCACTGATCTCAAAGTTGCCGTAGTAGGCAGCGACGGTTTTGGATACGGCTGGCCACTCATCAAAATTGAAACCAACCAGGGCATCGTCGGCATCGGTGAAGTTCGAGATGGCGCATCCGCTAACTACGCACTGATGCTCAAAAGCCGCCTCATCGGCGAAAATCCTTGTGACATCGACCGACTCTTCGCCAAGATCAAACAGTTCGGCGGTCACGGCCGTCTCGGTGGCGGAGTTTGCGGAATCGAAATCGCACTTTGCGACCTCGCAGGAAAAGCGTTCGGCGTTCCGGCGTACATGTTCGCTGGCGGCAAGTACCGCGACAACGTGAAGGTATACGCCGACACGCCATTCAAGCGCGACCCTGAAGAAATGGGCAAGGCGCTACTGGGTCGTATGGATGATGGTTTCGAATTCCTAAAGATGGACATCGGACTTTGGATCGCCGCCGAGTACGAAGGCGGAGTGGTCAACAAAAGTCTCATCAAGACATCGATGAACACGATGCACCCGTTCACCGGAATTCAAGTCACCGATTACGGCATCGAAAAGATGGGCGAATTCGTGGCGACTGTCCGCGACACCATCGGATATGAAATTCCGTTGGCGTCCGACCACTTCGGGCACATGAACGTCGAAAGTGCGATACGAATCGGTAAGGCTCTCGATAAATACACCCTCGCTTGGTACGAAGACATGATTCCTTGGCAGTTTGTCGACCAATGGTCCCGACTCAAGGCTGCTGTCGACACCCCGGTTTGCACAGGCGAAGACATCTACGCCAAAGAAGGGTTCGCTCCGCTGATCGAAGCACGAGCCATCTCGGTTGCGCACCCTGACCTCGGAACTTCTGGCGGAATTCTCGAAACAAAGCGAATTGCCGATATGGCCCGCGACGCTGGTATCGGAATCGCACTGCACCAAGCAGGTACACCTGTGATGGCGATGGCAAACGCTCAGTGCGCTATGGCGATCGACAACTTCATCGCTCTCGAAATGCACTCGGTCGACAGTCTTTGGTGGAACGATCTTGTAACGATCGTAGGTCAAGATGGGCCAATGATCCAGAACGGTTACGTGAACGTTCCCGACGCTCCCGGACTCGGCATTGAACTAAACGAAGAAGCGATTCTCGAACACCAGAACCGAACTTCACCTCGTTATGCTGCGAAGCCGCAGGAAGTTTGGGGCAGCACGTCTGAGTGGACGGAAGTCGACTCACACGATCGAACTTGGTCGTAGAAATGTTGGTTTCGGGATGATCGCAAGATCAATCCATAATTCACCATAGCTAGGTTATGACATAGAAAAGGGACAGCGAATATCGTTGTCCCTTTTTCGTTTCCGGCGTTACTGGCATTTCTGACGCCCAGAACCTTCATCGTCACACAGTCTGTTGTTCAGGCGTAAACCCCACACACTCCAGTTCGTACTCGGTTAGCCGCTTGGCCGCTATTTGCACTGCTTCGTTATTAGCGTCGACCAACACATACCGACGATCGTTATTTGCCGCAGCGACACCAGTTGTTCCCGACCCAGCGAAAAAGTCCATCACGAGATCATCGGTGTTGGAGTGAACTTTTACGATCCGATCAAGAATCGCAATCGGCTTCTGTGTCGGATACCCAGTGCGCTCCTTGCCGTTGGTCGGTACGATCGTCTGCCACCAAACGTCGGTCGGGATTTTGCCTCTAGCCGCTTTTTCTTTACCGACTAAAGAAGGCGCCATGTAAGGAATTCGGTCGATAGCGTCGGCGTTGAACGTGTAGTTCTTAGGATCGACTGCGTACCAAAAGATCGTGTCGTGCTTCGCAGGCCATTTTCGTTTCGAGCGACCACCGTAGTCGTACGACCAGATGATCTCGTTCATGAACGAACCCCGACCAAAAATCTGGTCGAGCAGCACCTTGCAGTAGTGTGATTCCCGTTGATCGACGTGCAAAAACAACGAACCGTTCGGCGCAAGCACTCTTTTCGCCTCTTCCACACGTGGCGCCAAGAAGCCCAAGTAATCGTCGAAAGAATCGAGATACGACTTGCTTTCACCGCGTTCGGTTCGATACCTGTTGCCACCGAATCCGGTGCGGTCGCCTTCGTCATCGCGAACCGTCTTAAGACTCGTCATCGACTGCGTGACACCCGTGTTGAACGGCGGATCGATGTATATCAAGTTCACCGAACCATCTTCGACATTGCGAAGAAAGTCGAGATTGTCAGCAAGATTTATAGAGTTCGGTTTCATTCAGGAGAATCACTCTCGGTAGGTCGACGATTTTCGGGCTGCTTCAAATGGTTACGCCCCCCCTAGGATGACAGAGTTAATTTATCCACATGCAAAATTTAACACTTACCCAGCGTTTTTAACAGCCAGCACTATTTTCGGCAAATAGTGATTAATTTTAGGTGAAAACGTTTTAAACATAACGCCGAATATATAAGCTACTTTCGATAGGACAAGCCAGTAGTAACCATCTTAGGAGAAGACCAAATGGCTGACCTTTACCAAATCATTCTTGTAGCCAACAACGTCAGTAGACTCGCCAAGTTCTATCGAGACATTCTCGGATTCGAAATCACGTATCCAGAATCCCCGGCTGATCTCGCAAAAGAAAGCTGGGTCACTCTAAATTCAGGAAGTTGCCAACTCGCCATTCATGGCGGCGGCGACGTTCGCACCAGTGGATCGGTGATTCTTTCGATCAAAGTCGAAGATCTCGAATTCACTGCGTTCGATCTAAAAGAAAAAGGCTTCGAGGTCGAACCGATCTACGAAGTATCACCAGGTGTGAAATCGGCCAAGCTCCGCGACCCTGAAGGCAACCGACTCTCGCTAGAGCAAGTCAGCTAGCGGTCAGGCTGCACAGCGCCCCGATAGCCGGGAGTCAACATTGACTTCCCGAGCGTAGTCATCGGAGTCGAGGGATCTGGGGTGGTGTCACGCAGGCTATCGAACGCCGTGAACGCAAAGCAACGCACCCCGCACCAGATCCGTCGGATGCACTCGGGAAATCGACTATTTGCGTTCGACGAACATTGCCGGATGTACGAAGACGAAAAACACGCAACCGTCTCTACCCTAAAAATTCCCGCAAATCAGTCACGCCCCACAGCGAACTTTCCGCTCTAGTCCACTTAATCGGAGGCACCGGAACGATATTTTGCGGATGCACGTTCATAGGATCGCTATCACGAGCTCGATACTGCTGTGCCTTCGCATCGACCCAGCCGTTCGCCAGATAAAACACAACGTGCCGGGCGTTGGCGAGATATCGCATTCCTTTTCCTACGCCCAGGCTTAGTTGCGGATATTTCTGGCCCTTCGCAGACTTCGCCTGACCTGTCCAAATCCATCGGCCATTTTCATACGAAATTCGATCGATCACCTTCTGACGCTGCTCGATTTGACTCTCTCATAAGCGACCGCTTCCTCGAAAGCGAAGAAGGCGTTCGGGATGATCAACTGGAAGTTCTATAGATGATTGCGTCATGGCGATTCTGGCAAGTTTAGCGTTGCCCTCGTTCTTGCCGAATCAGACAAATCCCTACGGCAATGCATTTGCAAAACTCTCGCAAACCGCCACTTCGACCTCACATAAAACAATCAAATTACCAATCACTCCGTAAGCACCGTAGTGAGTTGTTTGCTTCATGTACGGACCCGCCCCACCGCCACTAACTCCACGAGTGGCTTCGACGATTTCTCCCGCAGGGCCAGTGCCTAGATCGACAGCATCTTCGTGAGTTTTGTAAATCCACACTTCGAGATTCTTCTGCTGATAGTACCCGAACCAAACAGCTGAAACGCCTTCTAGTTGATCGGCTGGAAGTTGTTTCGACGACTTCCAACCGACAGCCTTCACATCGTCGATCGTGAACGTCGAACCGGGCTTCGCGGTCATCGCCACATCGAACCCGAACTCGTTCGTATCTTCTGAATCAGGAGCGGCAGCAGCGGAACCATTTGATTCGTTTCCGCAAGCAATTGCCAGCACGATCAGAGCGGCTATAACGATGGTCTTGAGCAAGATGTCTCTCTGGGGGAAAGATGAAAACCGTATCGTCTCACATCAAACGACTAGAAGCGTCACCCCGTCAGACTGTTCCAGAAATCGATTAAGAAATCCCGCATGATCAGTACCGGATGAAGTTGCCAGAGATCGAGGATCGTTTCCTGTAAAAGCTTTGGGCCAAGCATGATGGCGAGAACAATCGCCGCCCGCTGATAAGTGATCTACATTGCGGGCTTGAATCGATCGATTGTCCCAGTCGTGGGACGTTTGACCCCGATAATGACCCTTCGACTAGCTCAGGATGAAATTAGGGCAACACCGGTGGCTGTATGGGATTTGAGATGTCATTCCGGGCTAGCTTCGTTGCGGGATTGGCTGACCAGTTCTAGAACGACATCGTTCGGGGTGAATCGGATCATCAATGCCAACGCAATGACTATCACTGCTACGTCGTCAACGTACCCAAGAACCGGTATAAAGTCAGGTATGAGATCAATCGGATTGGCAAGGTAGAGAGCCAACAGTACGGGTATGAACTTGACCCGCATCGGAACGTTTTTATTGGTGACCACCCGCCGGAAGAATCGCAACTTCTCACGAGATCTCAACTTCAAGACTGTCGCGTAAGGTTCACGATCTTGTAACAGCCGTGCGATTCCGTAGGACAATCCAGCAAACGCAAGTAGCACTGCGATTACAACGCCTGCGATTACCCACACCGACCATGTCGAAACATCGATCAAGTAAACAGCCTCCGTTGCCTTAATTCTGTCCTAGGTCGATTACGCAGTAATACACCTGCGAAGTCACCGTGTCGTTGAGAGTACATGAGGTGGATTATCAAGCCTGTTGCTAGAGAGTCTATCGCTTTGTAGCGGTGAAGTTAATTCTCAGCATTCAAAATGTGTTTAGCGATCATATCGATGCTGGCTTCTGACAAGTGAGTAACGCCGGGGATTTGCGGATCGTAATCGCCTAGAAAGAAGCCGTGTGCAGCGGCTTTGAGCATGGGTACATCTCCGCCTGAATCTCCTACTGCGTACGTTCGATCAGCCGGTATTTCGTATTTGGCGGCCATTCGATGAAGAAAATCGACTTTGTCGCCGGCGTATACGTGATCGATCTGTTTGGTGTCCCAATCGAGACCTGTTCCTAGAAATTCGTCGATACCGAGATCGGCAGCTATTCTCTCGACTCCGAAGCTCCAAGTCAGGGAAGCTAAGGCGACCAGCCAACCGTTGGCTGTAAGCGACTTGATTCCGGCGTGGGTGCCTTCTGCCCAGATCAATGAGTCCAAGAACGAATCGACTGATTCGCGTCCTTCTTCGATGTACCAATCTGCCATTTCTTCACGGGCAGTGATGGTCAAATCTATTGGTGGAGCGGCAGATATGCCCTTGATGAATCGGCACTTCGTTCGAGCCAGTCCATTCGTTCAACGCGGTCGATCTTCGCTGCGATCACTTCGCAGACGGTCTTTTCTCGGATCAGAGTGACGTCGACGTCGAATACGACTAGGCCTTGGTACATCAGGAGAACAACCTCTTTTACGATTTTGTGGGAGTGTGCCAGATGTGATCCGGCTGCCACGTTTTCTCTATGTGGTTAGTTTCTGTGGAGAGGACGGGATGTGTCTAGAGGTGGTTGGATCATGTGCCAACAGAAGATCGCTCTAGGCGAGTCGGCAGTTCGACCTGCGTTTTCGGAGTCCGAACAGGCACGAGCGGCAGGAGCATAGCTTAACCGATTCATCTTCATCGTCGTCGCCTTCTTCACGAACGCCTTCGAGTCCTTCTTTGATCAGCCAAGGCACAAGCAACAGCGCAGTGAGAGGATCGAGCCACCACCAGCCGAGCAGTACGTTGAAGCTGAGTCCGATCAGCAGCGTTACCGAAAGGTAGGAGCAGGCGAGAGTTTCTTTTGCTTCTGCGGCGAGCGAGCGTATGTCCATATCGGCTGCGAGTCTCAGCTTCCAGATCGCAATCGCAGGCATGAGCGTCACCGAAACAATCGCCAGAACGAAACCGGGTACTGATTCTTCAGCGCCGCTGCGGTTGGCGAATCCGACCACCGCCTGAAACACAACGGCTGCCGCAAGCACAAGGAACGTCCAGCCGATGAACTTCTCGATTCGTTCTTCAAACTCACCCGACTCGTCGTCGTGCTGCCTAATGGCCAGTCGCCAATAAACGACCGACGCTGCCGCGACTTCCAGATAGCTGTCTGCCCCGAATGCGACTAGCGAGATGCTGCCTGCCGCTATTCCAGCCCATATCGCCACAACACCTTCGGCGATGTTGTAGATGATCGTAAATAAAAGGAGCGATTTGGCAGTGCGGTGCATTGGGGGGAGCCTTTTTTACTTTGCGTCAGTTCAACGTTGTTCACATGACGGAGCATTGAAGAAATTTACCACGTGTTTCCAAGCAATCACTCACGGCTAGCTTTGCTCGTTATGCCTCTTCAAACACGCCCCTGTCGCTCTTTAGTTTTGATCATTTATGGAGATTTTTAATCTAGTTCAGAATGACAGTGGTGGAGGCGGCTGGTCGTTTGACCCAGATTCTCATCTGGGTGACAGTCGGTGATTGGTGAGTTTTCTTTCGATTTCCCACTCACATCGTTTTCTGCCGGTGTGCCCCACCACACCACACCAACCGCACCCCTGCCGCTCACAACGTAAACACTTGCTCACGTGGATACTCGTGTTTAGAGTAGATTGCTGTGTACGCGTATCCCTTAATAGCGTGTGCAATACATTTGAGTCCTTTTAGAGGGATTTGAGCTAGATGATCTACAACGTTGCGAGTTTGCTTACCGGGAGTCCCGGTGACAGCGAACAGTATGAGATTGAGAACGAACAAATCGTCATCGACGGTTATTCGTTAGAAGAGATCAATGGTTCGGTTCGCTTGATGAGGACCGACGCTACTGTGCTTGTGAGTGGTGATTTTGAGTCGGTAACGCACAATTCGTGCGGTAGATGCCTTGAGCCCGCTACTGTAAATGTGAACGTTACGATGGAAGAGGAGTTCTCTCCGACGAACACTAATTTGATGGGCGAGAAGGGTTCTCGGCCTGATGAAGAGGATTATTCATATGATCCGGTGTTGGTTATTGATGAACAAAATTTCTTAGATTTAACCGAAGGACTCGGCCAGGCGTTCCTTAGCGCACTTCCAATTGCGATACTTTGCAAGGAAGATTGCTTAGGAATTTGCCCCATTTGCACAGTTAATCGCAATACAATTCATTGTTCGTGCGTCGAAAGTTCTGTAGATCCGCGTTGGGCGGGGCTTGCAGGACTGATTGGAAAAGGCGCAGAATCGTCAGATTGAGCGGGCTAACGCCCTTGATACATAGATATGCCTCCACTTCCCAAGAAAAAACATACCCGTGCCCGCAAGGGCAATCGAAACGCTCACAACGCTATTAAGTTGCCAGCGTCTTCGCTTTGCCCATGTTCCCGGCAGGAACGAATCCAGCCGCACATTGCTTGCCCGGAGTGTGGAAACCACAAAGGTCGCACGATGCCAGGCAACTGGCCTCAGGTGAACCTACTCGAACAGGTACAGGCAATTGCAGCTGCATCTAAAGGGTCTGATTCGTAAGTAAGCACTGCTAACGCACGAGAGTCGTTCGATATGACTACCCAAACAGCTTCCAAAATTGCATTCTTATTCCCAGGCCAGGGCTCACAAGCCGTAGGTATGGGAAAAGACCTCTACTTGAATTCCATCGCAGCACGCGAAGTATTCGACGAGATTGACGACACACTAGGTCGTAAGCTTTCTACATTGATGTTTGAGGGTCCGGACGACGAACTTCGGCAGACTGAGAACACTCAGCCCGCCATCATGGCAACTTCGGTTGCAACGTGGCGAGCAATGGAAGAAGCCACTGGCGTTCTTCAGGTTCCAAATGCCACTGCTGGACATTCACTTGGTGAATATTCAGCCCTTGCAGTTGCGAGTGTGCTTAGCATTTCTGATGCTGTGAAGCTGGTTGTGGAACGTGGTCGGCTTATGCAGGGTGCCTGTAATGAGCGACCGGGTGGAATGGCTGCTCTCATCGGTTTAGATGAAGTGACAGCTGAAGAGATATGTCGAGAGTCTGGCGCACAGATGTCGACTATCAACACCGAGCAGCAGATTATTCTCGCCGGCGACCACCGCAGCCTCGCAATGGCAATTGATATGGCAAGCGCTCGTGGTGCTAAGAAGGCAATTCCGCTACAGGTTGGTGGTGCTTTCCATTCAGGTCTGATGAGCCCAGCTCAGAACGGCTTGAACGCAATGATCGATTCACTTACGTTCCACGATCCTCTCGTTCCTCTTGTAGGTAACGTGACAGCTAAGTCGCTTGGTACTGCCGACGAAGTCAAAGAAGAGCTTCGTCTACAGCTGACTTCCTGTGTGCAGTGGAACAACACCGTGAAGTTCATGCTGAACGACGGTATCGACACTTTCTACGAAATTGGCCACGGCAAGATTCTTTCCGGAATGGTGAAGAGAATCGACCGTTCTGCCAGCATCACTAGCATTGGCGACTTCGCTTCGGTACTCAACTACTCGAGCGCTTCGTAGGCTTTACCGCTTTAGACTCCCAATAGTTATTGGTATCCCTTCCTTCAAGTAATAATTCGCCGTTAGGGCTATCTAAACGTGTCTGCAGATAAATCAAAGTACATACCGCAAGAGCCCGACCGCCTCGACGAATTAGTCGATGGCGATATCGTTGGCGAAAGCGATCCCCCAATTCGAAAAGGCCGCACCGGCTCACGAGCCGCAGTTGTGCAGGCGCTGTACGAATCCGATTCCTCTGGCCATCCCGCCACATCAGCCGTAAGGCGACTCGCCATTGAGCGAGAACTAACAGACGATGACATCGATTTTGCAATCCGTCTGGTAAGCGTGTGTGAAGAACAGCGAACAGAGCTGGATTCACGAATAGCGAAGATCGCATCTCAGTACCCTTCCGACCAAATGCCCCTCGTGGAACGTAACGTTTTACGGGTGGCAATGGCCGAGTTGGCGATGGAAGATGCGGCCCCGCAGAGCGTAGTTGCGAACGAAGCGGTTGAGTTAGCTCGATTATTCGGGTCAGATTCGTCGCCAAAATTCATTAACGGAGTGCTCGGCGCTCTGCTAGCATAGGTTGCCGTTCGATTATGTTTGTAGTCGACGAAATTTAAAAATTCCAAGATCGAGCGGGACGGCCGTTCCGCATGACCTCCCGGGGGTTGAAGTAAATGGCCAGTGTGTTGGATCGAGTCCGCGATATAGCGGCCGACAAGCTCAGTGTTGATGCCTCAGATGTTTCGGCAGAATCTTCGTTTACCGAAGACCTAAATGCCGACTCCCTTGACGTGGTCGAGTTGATCATGGCAATCGAAGAGGAATTTGGTTCAGACGACCAACCCCTCGAGATTTCCGACGAAGATGCCGAAGGTATCAAGACCGTTCAGGATGCTGTGAAGTACCTGGCCGATCGCGGAATCACCGAATAATTCGGTTTCACTTCGTTTAGTTGCTCCGGTGAACACTTTTGTGGGCGCCTTGGCATCTGAGTTAAAAAAACCGCATTCGTTCTCATTATTTTTTTATTTGAGAGCGATGCGGTTTTTTTCGCGCATGGCGTTTGGTCGCGCTCGTTACTTTCGTAACTCGGCTCCGCGTCGCAATCTCCCCGTCTAACTCCCCCGATCCGGGGGAGGACCGTTGGTTGGCTTCGAGCATCGTTACGTGATTTGGTCGGGTGCGAACAACACTGTCATTGCCAAGAGCCTGCGCTGAACCGACGCGAGAGTTGTTCCTTAAGCCGATTGTGATAACTTAAGAGCACTTACCGACGTCCGCATCCGGACAATCCTTCGCTAATGACCTTCACGCTTTGACAACAGCCGAAACCAGCAGTAATTCCTGGCATTCAATCGACGAACTAGCAACCGCCGTTCGTTCATGCACTGCCTGCGGTCTTCACTCCACTCGAACTAATGCGGTTCCCGGAAGCGGCTCGTCCAAAGCCGAGATTCTTATCATCGGCGAGGGTCCCGGCTTTAACGAAGACCAGCAGGGTCTTCCGTTTGTTGGACGCTCAGGAAAGCTTCTCGACGAACTACTCGCAGCGATCCCGCTTACCCGCGAAGACGTATTCATCACCAACGTCGTGAAGTGTCGACCGCCAGACAATCGAGACCCGCTACCCGATGAAGTTGCCGCTTGCCGCCCGTATTTGGAGCGCCAGATGGAACTTACCGACCCGAAAGTCGTGGTCACACTGGGTCGTGTTTCAATGCTTAGGTTCCATCCAAAGGGTAAAATTTCTGAAGACCACGGCAAGATACTCGAATGGGAAGGCCGTATTCTATTTCCCCTGTTCCATCCCGCCGCCGGATTAAGAAACCCGGCAATCAAGCGAGAACTTCAGCAAGACGTGCTAAAACTTCCCGAGGCACTACGACAAGCCCACGGGGTATCGTCTGTAAATAACGACGACGAAATCAACGGTGAAGTCGATACTTCAGCTCCCAACTCACTGGTAACGCAACAAGATCGAAAATTAAACGAAGACAAAGAAGAACTCGAACAAGAAAACAATAACCGGCCTTCAAGCCAAACAGCCGACGCACCAATTGACGACGGTCAACTATCTGAACCTCTATTGAAGAACGAAACAACAAAAGAAGAAAAAGGAGATCGCCAACTGGGAATTTTCTAGGCACCACACAATCGCGTTCGAGAAAAATCTGGCTGCAATCCAGCCAGGACACTCGCGCAGTGTGCTTTGAAATCCCAACCGGCATCATTTCATTCATATGGCTAAAAAAACTAAAGACTCGCCTTGGATTCGCGTATTACCACTTGGTGGACTAGGTGAAATCGGCAAAAACATGATGGTCCTAGAGACCGTCGACGATATCGTCGTGATCGACGCAGGGGTGCTGTTCCCTGAGTGGAACATGCCCGGCATCGACGTAGTGATTCCCGATATGAACTATCTGGAAGACAACGCCGACCGCGTCCGAGCACTACTAATCACACACGGTCATGAAGACCACATCGGAGCCGTTCCACACTTTCTGAAGCGTGTGAACGTGCCTGTCTACGCACCGGCAATGGCAGAAGCATTGATCCACGACAAGCTTCGACAAGCACGCATGCGTGACGAAGCCGAACTAAAAGTAATTCGCCCCGGAGAGCAGCACCAAATCGGTGAACTTGAAGTCGAATGGTTCGCTGTGTGCCACTCTATCCCTGACTCGACCGGCATCGCAATAACTACGCCTGCTGGAGTAGTTATTCACACCGGCGACTTCAAGCTCGACAACGCGCCAGTAATCGGACCTCCATCTGACCTTAGTGTGCTCGCCGACATTTGCCAAGACGGCGCATTGCTGCTCATGGCCGATTCTACTTACGCCGAGGAAGAGGGCTACTCGCCATCCGACCGTGAAGTAGTTGAGAATCTGCCGGGTTTAATCCGTGACGCTGAAAATCGAATCATCATTTCAAGCTTCGCTTCTCAAATTGCACGAATTCAGATCGTCGCCGACGCTTGCGTCAAACACGGTCGAAAGCTCTGTGTTCTTGGACGCAGCATGATTAACAACACCAAGACAGGTCGCGATCTTGGTCACTTGGACATCCCCGGCGATCTCATGATCACAGCCGCTGAGGCGAACAGCCTTCCCGGCAACAAAGTATTGATTCTCACCACGGGTAGTCAGGGTGAGCCACAATCCGGACTCGTTCGCATGTCGCGTAACGATCACCGAGATATCCGTATCCAAGACGGCGACACGATCATCATGTCGGCAAGCACGATCCCAGGTAACGAAGTTCCGGTGAACGAGTCGATTAACGAACTCGTTCGACTTGGCGCTAGGGTTATTACGAATCACCAGACACGCACACACGTGCCTGGTCACGCTCGCAAAGAAGAACTTCGGATGCTGCTCAACGCAACACGCCCTAAGTACTTCGTTCCTGTTCACGGTGAATATCGAATGCTGAAGGCGCACGTCGACCTAGCAATCTCAACTGGCGTCGCTCCTGAAAACGCATTTTTGCTCACCGATGGCGACATCCTCGAGATCGATGCAAAAGCGGGTGAAGTGGTCGACCGAATCGACGCCGGGCACATCTTCGTGCACGGACTCGGCATGTGGGACGAATCAGGTAACGTCGTTGTCGAACGCCGATCGCTTCAGAACAACGGTGTTGTCAGTGTTGCGTTCTCACGTGACACTGTCGACGGCTCACTGGTCGGCAAGCCAAAAATCGTCTCAGCCGGTTTTGTTCACACTGAGGACTCAGATGGACTATTACGCGAAACTGAAAATGCTCTGGCTCTTGTGCTTGAAAAACAGTTGAAAAAGCCGATAGAGTGGGGCGACCTAGAAGATGTAGTACGCACCACTGTTGGAAGCTTCTTGGGTCGGCGCACAAAACGCCGCCCGCTGATCATCACATCCTCAATTGACGTCTAAATCCAAAACTAAAAAGTCCGGCTCAAACGCCTTCGTCAAAATCGGCCGACTCATCGGCTCGATGACGAGGCTGGTTGGCCGGCTTTTGGTTGCGGCACCTGCGCAGTTCTGGTTCGCCGTCGCAATAGCAGCGGTGGCGGCGATCGCATACTTCTTCTTTCAAGACGACACCGGCAAATTGGTCGGGTGGTCGGCGATTCCATTGGGTCTTTGGTTAATAGCCATCCTGTTCCTCATCGTGTTCAAACGAACTGCGTTATTCGCGCGATGGCGCTGGGTGATTTCGTCACTTTCTCTATCGGCGGCGATATCGGGTGGGCTTGGTATTTTCTACGCTCCGCTAGCAGCATTCAGTGGCGAGACTTTTGGTGGCGATGTTGGAATGGCGATATCCCGCTTGCCACAGGAGTGGGATCGCTTCGATGTTGGTCTTTCCGAATACGCCATAGCTTGGGCCAGAGTAGTTGCTCTGCTTTTGATCGCTTTCGCGGTCGGCTCACCGAGTTGGGCTAAACGATCAGGCGCAAAACTTGGCGGAGTGTTCATTACCGTTTACGCAGTGATCGTTGGCGGACTGCGTACGCTATCTATCAAATTAGAAAAATGGCGATCTGATCGTGCGGCAGCTAAGGCGATACAAAAAATCGATAAAGCCGAGTACGACGCTGATCAGGCGGCTCAGGCGAAGATCGACGCCGAGAACGAGGCAGTCGCACTGGCTGCCATTCAAAACACAGATAGTTCATCTTCCGCGGGCATCACGGCTAATACCTCACCGACTACCTCGAACGCTGAAACCACTCCTGCAGCTTCGAACGAAACATCTCCGCAATCCGAGTTGGCCAAGTTCGTCGACCGACTCCCGCAGGATCCGGCAACTCCCGTAACCGTCGCTTACCCAACCCCCACCGAAGTTGAAGCCGCCGAGGAAGTTGCCTCTCCACCTCCCGACTACTCAGCAGCCCAGCGATACCCATGGCACCTGCCGAACCGAGACATGCTGGCGATCGCAAAGCCCGGCGGTATCACCCAAGAAGAAATCGATGCTACTAGTCGCGCTGTTGAGGAATCGCTTGGACAGTTCGGTATCGACGTTAGTGTCGACCAAGTTCGACAAGGGCCGACCGTAACAATGTACGGACTCAGCCCCGGATGGAAGGGTCGTTCGGAAGAAAATACCGGCGGTCAGCGCGTCCGAGTCGACACCATCCTCAACCGTGAAAAAGATATTGCACTCGCACTCGCATCTCCGAGTCTTCGATTCGAAGCTCCCGTTCCGGGCGAATCGGTCGTTGGTATCGAGGTGCCAAACTCACACCCCACTCAAGTGACATTGCGTTCAGTAATGGACACGCCGGAATGGGAAGCGTTCGCTAAAACGGCCGCATTGCCCGTCCCGCTCGGTCTCGGCAGCGGCGGCGAGCCAGTAATGGCTGATCTTTCTCGAATGCCACACACCCTGGTCGCTGGATCAACCGGATCCGGCAAAAGCGTGTGCATGAATGCCATCATCACCGGGCTAATCTTGACCAAGACACCGCTCGAACTTCGGCTAATCATGATCGACCCCAAGCGAGTCGAACTAACGCCATATCAAGGCATCCCGCATCTTTATCACCCTGTGATTGTCGAATCCGATCGAGCCGTAATCGTTCTCCGGTCGCTAGTCGACGAAATGATGGGTCGATTCCGTCAGCTCGAACAGGCGGCAGTGAAAAACATCGCCTCTTACAACGAGAAAATGGACGAGAAGATGCCCTACTTGGTCATTCTCGTCGACGAGCTTGCCGACCTCATGCTGACAGCTGCTGGCGATGTAGAACGCCTGCTTGTGCGACTGGCACAACTTGGGCGAGCCACAGGAGTGCATCTGGTCGTCGCAACACAGCGTCCGTCGGTCGATGTTGTAACCGGATTAATCAAAGCCAACTTCCCAAGCCGGATTTCATTTGCTGTGATGTCGCAAATCGACTCACGAACGATTCTTGATTCAACTGGCGCTGAAAAACTGCTCGGTCGTGGCGACATGCTGTACATGCCAATCGACAAGCCGAAACCTGCACGTGTTCAGGGAGCGTTCTTGAACGACCACGAGATCGAGGGCGTTGTATCGGCGTGGCAGAGCATGGGCGGGCCGCCTTTGCCCGAGCTCACCGTAAGCTTCGACGACGCGGGAGCCGACAACGGCGGTACGGCATCGAGCGCAACCGACGGTGACTCCCTGTTCGATCAGGCAGCGAGCCTCGCACAGTCGCAGCAGACGCTATCGGTCTCGCTGTTACAACGCCGACTCCGCATCGGCTACCCACGGGCAGCACGCCTGATGGACGAGCTAGAAGACGAAGGCGTAGTAGGCGCCGGCGAACCCGGCAAACCACGACCGGTTCTGTAGGCCGTTTTACTAAGCAAAGATCGCTATGGGTCACACCCATCCACAACCCCTAGCAGGTTGCGAACCACATTACCCGTAACGTTTGTTCGCGTAGAATGAATACGGACTAGTCGCAAAACAGCGATTCATTTCGACACAGGAGCAACCTGCACCAAAGTGCCAGATAACGTAACTCCACTATTTCCGTCAGAAGATAATCAGCCGCTGGACAAAGATGCCATTGCGAAGCTGTCGGAAGAACTCGACACTCTCGATCTCGATCAACCTCGTAAGGCTTGCCTGTCGTGCGGAGCCAATATCTCTGAATCGACCAAGTACCGTCGGTTAAGAGTCTGCCCTGCTTGCGGCTATCACTACACAATCTCAGCTCGACGCCGAATCACCGCCATAGCCGATGAAGGCAGCTTTAAAGAGACGAGTAAGTGGATTCAGTCGCTCGACCCACTCCAGTTCTCACCGCGAATTTCATACCGTGTCCGATTGCTCCAAGATCAGTCCCGCACCGGACTATCTGAAGCTGCCGTAACTGGCACATGCCTGATCGGCGGCACGCCAGTCGTAATAATCGTGCTCGACTCCAGCTTTTTGGGCGGATCAATGGGCGTGGTTGTTGGCGAAAAAGTCACACTCGCACTCGAACTTGCCGCACGAAAAAAGTTGCCGTGCGTGGCATTGGTCACATCCGGTGGTGCGCGAATTCAAGAGGGTGTGCTGTCGTTAATGCAGATGGCAAAAACTACACTCGCCGCGAGAGCACTTCGAGACAAAGGGCAGGCGTTCATCGTTTCGCTTAGCAACCCGTCTACAGGCCAAGTGCTGGGCAGTTTTGCGTCGATGGCCGACATTATCTTTGCAGAGCCTGGATCTCACATCGGGTTTTCGCCGCTTGGTGATCTTCGTGAGATCGAAGGAAAACGTGTCGACACCGAACACACAGCAGAAGCGTACTTAGAGCGTGGGCACGTCGATGCAATCATCGAGCGCGACCGCCTGAAACACGAACTCGCCTCTGTTCTCGACCTCATTTCACCGGAATTCAAACTCACATCATCACGTCGCTTGGTTGCTGAAACAGTCGCCGTCCGCCCTCGTGAAGCGTGGGATATGGTCAAACTGGCGCGCCGTCACGATAGACCGCGAGCCAGGTTCTACATCGACAACGTATTTGCCAATTTCTTCGAATTGCATGGTGACCGCGTATACACAGACGATAAATCGGTAATTATTGGCCTTGCCCGTTTGGGCGGACAAAGCGTGATGATAATCGCCCAGCAAAAATCGACTATCACGCCAACTGGTGATAACGAAAATACCGCTCCCCGATCTGGAGATATCACTCCTGGTGGATTCCGGAAAGCTCGGCGTGGAGTGATTCTTGCAGAAACGTTCAAGATCCCCGTTGTTACGATCGTCGACTCGCCGGGTCCGAAGCTCGGCATAGAGATGGAACAGCGCGGCCTCGCCAGCGCTATCGCCAGAATGATCGATCAGATGGGCCGAGTAAAAACGCCAACCCTTTCGATTCTCATCGGCGAAGGTGGATCAGAAGCTGCCCTCGCGTTCGGTCTAGCAGACCGTGTGCTCATGCTGGAAAACGCCATCTACACGCCTATAGATCCTGAACGTGGAGCACAATCGGAAATGAGCGACCCTACCAAAGCGGCGGATATCGCTCGGGCGTTGAAACTGACATCAGTCGACTGTGTCGAAATGGAGATCGTCGACGAGATCGTCCCCGAGCCGGAGCTCGGCGCCCATGGTTCGCCAGATGAAGCCGCTCGCCTACTGAAGAGAGCGCTGATGCGTGAGATGTCTGCCCTAACCGGCAAGAACACTAAAACCCTCGTACGACGTCGCCAGAAAAAGTTCCGAAAAGTTGGCGAGTATGGCAATCGATACCGAACTACACTCCGACGCGAAACGAAGGTGTGGCAGGTCGGACTTGCAGCTGGTGTTCGAGCGTTCCGCCAATCTGGAGGTACTGACAAGAGCCCCGAGTTCGTGGACGATGACGACATTCTTGACGAGATCGATGAGCTCGACGAAATAGCAATTCAATCCGACGATGAGCTTGAACTTACGTAGCCAGTACGGGAACTACTAGCTTCGGTTCAGCACGTACTTTTCGATAGCCAACGCCGCACCGTCTTGGTCGATACTAGGAACAACTTCGGTAGCCCTTTCGATCATTTCTTGCGGCGCGCCTTTCATCGCTATTCGAGTGCCGGCAACATCGAACATCGGTAAATCGTTCCAACCATCTCCGATCACCATCAGCTTGGATGCATCGACACCAACTTTTTTGGCGAAATTCCGAGCACCAGTAGCCTTGTCCACTCCCAATGGCGTGCAATCCACGTACCAGTGGCCCAGATTATCGACGGTTGCGTAGGAACTTACTTTGTCGGGCGGGAATCGTTCGATCCACTTTCGTGCTTCGGCTTCAGAGTCAAACTTCGCCATCACGATAGTGATCTTCCAATCACTAATGAGGTCAGGATCATCTATGAAACGTCCTGCATCACAAGCCAAAACACGATCCGATGATTTTTTTAAGTCAGATACAACCAGTTGTGCCGTTTCACGATCAAGAATATGACGTTTCAATGCTCGCCCAGTGACAGGGTCGATCAAAGTCGCTCCGTTATCCGATATCTGAGGGCCAGTTAGCCCGAACAATCTTGCGAAGTGACAGACATCGTCTTGCACTCGACCAGAAGCAACGGCGACAGGAATCAATCGTGATGCTTCTGCGATAGCGTCGATAACACGGTGGGTTGGTCGGTTGTTCTCGGGCAGCACCGTACCGTCGAGATCTATCAGCAATCCAGACGGTCTTTCAAATAAAGTCGAGCCGTTTGCCGGGGGAGCACTAGTCAAGCACTTGCACCGGATTTTGTAGCTCTTCGCCGTTCAAGGCGCGACGGGCGTTCTCAAATGAAAACTCCAGCGCCCGATCCACCCTCTCCTGAGAAGATCCCGCCAAATGAGGAGTCAACACCACGTTGTCCATGTTCATCAGCGGACTATTCAGCGGAGTGGGCTCGATTTCGGTTACGTCCAACCCAGCCCCCATGATTTCGCCTGCGTTCAACGCATCAACTAATTCGGCTTCGTTTTGTACCGGACCACGGCAGGTGTTGATAAATATCGCGTCCGGCTTCATCGCAGCGAACTCTCGGCGTCCCATCAAGCCAGTGGTCGATGACGATAGAGGAACGTGAACCGTGACGATGTCAGATCGTTCAAGCAGTTCGTCCATCGAAACACGAGTCACGTTCAGTTCCTGCTCTTTTTCAGTCGAAAACTCTCGTACGTCTGTGTAAAGAGTTGTCGTTTCAAATCCTTTGAGCATCTTGGCGACCCAAGTTCCTATATTGCCAAGCCCAATAATTCCGACAGTGCGACCTGATACCTCATAAACCTTGCCGAACTCTCCCGATTTAGCCGGCTTCTGCCACGTGCCAGCCTTCACCCCGTCGACACCCTGAGGAAGTCGTTTGTAGACCATCATCATCATGCCGATGGTGTGCTCGGCAACCGAACGAGCAATCGCCGGGGAGTTGTTACAGACTTCGATACCCATCTCTCGTATGGCGGTAACATCAAGACTGTCGAATCCTGCGCTCATCACCTGAAGCAGTTTCATTTTTGGCATCTTCGACAACATATCGGTAGTTATCGACAGCCCGTTAGTGATCACAGCTACGGCATCAGCGAGAGCTTCGGCTTGTTCAGCCTCGGACGCTTCAGGGCTAACAACTCCCCAGTCGAGATCATCAGGCGCAAGCTCCAGCGCTCTGGCCGTGCGCGCACCATCATGCTCGCCGTAGTAGATGACGCTGTGTCCCATTGTTTGCTTCTTTGCTTTCAACTTGTGGTCTTGCCGCTAGCGACAAAGTGTCGACAACAAGCACGGAGGATGAGTTCCGGAAGAATATACATCGTAGTCGGTAACATTCATACATCTTCGAAATCCAATGCCGAAATACGAGGGTTCTAGCTGAATAAATGCGATAATTACGACACTAGGTTCACGATAGAAGCGCTTCGGAATTATGACCAATCTCATGGATGCTCAAGATAGAACTAATATCGCAAGTATTGCGAGCATCACTATCGACATAGTGGCTTCGTCACCAGTGCTCCGCGGCGGTCACTAGACATTACAAGCCTTGACGCCACAGCGACTTTACAGAGTCTAAAAAACCAGCATAGCCAGCCTGTCACCCGATTCGCCCAGATCTTAGCGATAGCGATAGGAAGCGGTGCGCTGTTTCTTGGTGCACTCGATTTCTCGATCAACGTCAATCTTCCGAGATTTCGATCTGATCTTGACGAAACGATAATCAGCGTCCAACTGATAATCATCATGTACCACGGCGCTCGAAGCGGAACCGGCTTTGTCGCCGGAGGTGTTGCCGATCGATTCGGCATTAAGTGGCCACTAGTTGCGGGTATCGTGCTGTACACGACCGCTGTCGGCCTAATCTCGTTACAGGACTCTCTTTCGCCAATTGTCGCTCTACGTATCCCTCAGGGAATCGGCGTAGCCATCTTATTCACACTCGCCCCTGCGCTTGTCGCACGTGCGTTTGGACCCAGCCGACGTGGAGCTGCTCTCGGCGTAACACTCGGGGCGATGGGACTCGGTACGTTTGCAGGAACACTTGGCGGGGGCTTGTTAGGCCAGGAAATAGGCTGGCCAGCGATTTTTTGGGCACGTATTCCGATCGGCATCGCGTTGCTGATAGCTTCGGTGATCGCCCTAAACGGAAATCTGGCTAAGTCGGTTCCCGGTCGTACGAATCATCGGTTCGATCTACCGGGATCACTCACGGTGTTTGCAACGCTTTTTGCATTCGTACTTGCCATGTCGTTCGCCAGAGTTGAAGGCTGGTTGACCCCGCTACCGCTGGCGCTGTTCGCTCTCACATTCGTACTGGGTTTGATATTCGCCAAAGGCAAACAGAGTGGACGATTCACAATATTTCCTGCTGGCCTGACAGCGTTCTCGGGCTTCAAGTCAGGAGCGCTTTCGAATCTGCTGCTGACTGTCGCCTCGTTCGTAATGTGGTTCCTATTTCCGTTCTATGTCGCCGACGTGATGGGAAGAAGCGGACTTACGCTCGGGGCGCTATTGGCTCTGATGGCAGGCATGAACTTTATTGGATCAGGAATCGCCGGTTGGCTCGCCGACCGTGCGGGAGATCGTCCTATTACTTTTATCGGAACCATATTGACTGCGGTCGGATTAGTGATGGCCGGTACAGCGGGAGAGGATCCAGAGATGAGCCGAATCGTTATATCGACTGCGGTTCTCGGATTAGGGTTCGGAATTCACCAGGCAGCGGTTTATGCACTAACTTTGCGAGGAACGCCAAGCGAACACGCGGGTTCTACATCGGCAGCACTCACAGTTTCTCAAACAATCGGCACCGTGATGTCTATCGCTCTGATGACGTCACTTTTGAACTGGCGACAAGATTCACAGAACGCCACGTTTGCCGAGGCTTATCAGTTCGCCTACTTCACTGCAGCCGTCATTGCATTGGTATCGGGAGTGATTGTCATTAGGATTCGCCGAAATTCTCGATAGAACTGCATTGCCATCTTTAAGTACTCGGTAAATGCTCAGAACCTCACAAAGTCGCACCCGTCGATCCAATACTGCATGTTATCCTTCCGCCACATTGAATTTAATGGTTCAATATTCTGAAGAATCTTTCAGCAGATGTTGAACTGAAAAAAACCTTACCCTGCGTGAAATAAACGCTACGTTTTCGGGGGACATATATGTCGATACGAACTCGTGTGATACTGGTTATGGCTGCGGCACTCGTTCTAACCACCATTACGGCCGCTTGTTCGGACAGACCAACAACGGTACAAATCGTTGAGACTACAAAGGCACAGAACAAGCTTGATAACGCTCAGGCGACTCGCCAGGCAGTTATCGATGCCGGTGGTGACCCTGATGCTCAGGTACAGGTTGTAATCGATTCGGAGAGTGCTGCAGCAGTTGCCAACGCTGAACGAAATGCAACTGCTACCGCACAGGCAATTCAAGGAACTGTTTCGGTGGGTAGCGGTTCGAGCGCAATCGTTCAGGGTGCTGCATTTGAAGTGGAAGTGCCAGAAGGACCTGCTCTAACGGGAGTGATCGAAGTCGACATCCCATCGAGAGGGGCTGAAGGCGTTTTGTTTGAGCCTGCCATCATCAAGATTGCTGTTGGTTCAACCGTCCGTTGGGGTCATGATCGAAAATCAGCGAGTAGTTCAACATCCGACCCAGGTCAGGCTGAAGAATGGGACTCTGGCGACCTTCACAGAGGACCGTTCGACAAAGAAGATCCTAGCTTCGACCATACCTTCACAGTAGAAGGCTGCTTCACCTACACCTCAGCGTTCTCTGGTGACACCGCCATCGGTGCTGTCTGTGTTGTCGCCGAGTAGTACTCAGCTTCAACAAATCTGTTTGCAAGACCGCCCGTTATGAGCGGTCTTGTCGCGTCTGAGAGATGCGGGTATCGCTATCGACACATGTTGCGACCGCTATCGAATTGATTGCACCGCATCATGACGGTAAGCGCTGCCGTCTGTCTGGCTTGCAATCCAGCGCTTCGCATGACCGCATCAATGCCTACGGCTTGCTCTAAAGCGGCGATACAGCCACCGGCAGGCTGAAATTGGAGTGAATTGCAGCGCTTGTCCGCGGAGGGCTTTAGAACGACCTGACGACCCTTGATCGACATGAATCAGCACCCAGTAACAACATGTCCGACACGAATGTCACAGGACAAGCTGATCACGTGTGATCGAAAGTGACGGATCAGTCCGACATGAATACAGATTCAGCAATTCCACGTGTCTACCCGTTGTTTTGATGGCGATCTCCAACGGTTCGCTATCAAAAGTTCAAACAATAAAAAACGCCCTCGGCTTTTGTGCCGAGGGCGTTTTTGAATTCGATTCTTACTAGGAGAACCTAGTCGATCTGTCGCAATCGTGGGTCCAGACGGTCACGCAGCCAGTCACCCAAGAAGTTTAGCGATATCACAACCAGGAAGATGGCTGCAGACGGCACTAACACCTGGTGAGCTGCGATCGAGAGATAGTCTCGACCTTCGTTCGTCATAACACCCCATGCCGGAGTTGGTGGCTGAATACCAGCACCAACGAAACTGAGCACCGATTCTGAAAGGATCAGACCAGAAGTGTTCAGCGTTCCAACAACAATGGCTGTGTTAAGGATTCCCGGCAGCAAGTGCTTGAACAGTATTCGGAAGTCGGAAGCACCGTTTACACGGGCAGCCGAAATATAGTCCAGCTGTTTCAGCACCAATACCTGTGCACGAATAACCCTCACGAAACCTGCCCATGCCACAAGGGCGAGCACGAACAGGAGCACGGTTAAGCCACGCCCGAAAATCAGCACCACGATTAGTGCGACCATCAGGAATGGCATCGCATACCAAATATCAACAATTCTAGTGATCACCTCGTCGACCAGGCCACCGTAGTAGCCGGAAATCATACCGAGTGACACACCGATAAACATACCTAGCACCAGCGAAACCAGTACCACCTGCATCGATACGCGAGCACCGTGCAGAACACGTGTGAACACGTCTCGTCCAATATGGTCGGATCCGAATAGGTGGTACCCATCTGGCCAAAGACCGTACTTCGGAGCATCACGCTTTTCAGGCGGGAGCTCAGAAGTCTTGAACATACCTAAGTGGCGGTCACCGATCGGTCCAATATCACGCTCATAGGGAGCGATTGTCGGACCAATAATTGCAGCAAGCACCAGTAGAGCCAGCACAAATGTCGGTAGAACCGGGTATTTGCGCATTATGTACCAGAATTTGCCGAGAATTGACCTGTTAACAATTACCGGATTGAGCGGAGCGTCCAGCGTCGCCGAATCGACGTGCTGAACCTCGCCCTGTGTTTCAGATGTTGTCATGAGTACTCCTCGTTAGTCCGCAGAGTTGCCGAGACGTACTCGGGGGTCGATTAGTGTGTATGCAATATCGGCCAGAGTTGCAAACACCAAATAGATCAGAATGAATATGAACACTGTTCCGAGCAATAACGGGAAGTCGTTGTCGTTTACCGCACGGAACAAAGCGTCGTAACCGATGCCAGGCCACGAGAACACGATCTCGACAACCAGCGCACCGTTCAACCAGCCCGAGAACACTAGTAGAGCCGAAGTTACCGGGGCGATCAATGCGTTACGCAAAGCGTGCTTATAGATGACCAAGTTCCAGCCAACGCCCTTGGCTCGAGCAAGACGGATGTACTCAGAGTCCATAACTTCAAGCATTGAAGAACGGGTAAGGCGCATAAGGCTAGCCGCAGCACCCCAACCGAGAGCCATACATGGAAGAATGTATTCCTTCCAATTGAAATCAGGTGAGCGTCCTCCGGCCGGCAGCCAATCAAGCCAAACAGCGAAGATCCAGATTGCGACCAGAGCCGTCACGAACGGCGGAGCCGCTTGACCGACGATGGCCACCATTCTGCCGAAATAGTCCCAGAAAGTGCCGCGCTTTACTGCAGCTAACACCCCCATCGGAATACCTAGGGCAATCGCAAATATCCAACCACCAACAGCAAGTTGCACCGTTGCACCAATCTTGCCCTTGATCAGATCGACAACTGCACGGTCACGAGCAAGGGATACACCAAGGTCACCTCTAAGGGTGTTACCTATCCAATTGACGTACTGCTTCCAAAGTGGGTCATTCAACCCCATTCGTTCGCCCAGATTTTCCCACTGTTCTTGAGTAATGCCAAATCCGGAGTCCGGAATGAACAACTCACGTGGGTCACTGTGGAATTGGATCAAGATGAAAATCGCCAGCGTTGCCCCAATCACAGAGATCAACGAAGATAGGAATCGTCTTGCTAGAAAATTAGCCATTTATTAAGTACTTCCGAAATTGTTCCACAACGGCCCATTCGCCATGTGGTCTGCCGACTCTCCATGCAGAAACGCATCTTACTCGAAATCAAGTCAATAAGTGACTTCATAACACTGTAAGCGCAGCGGAAATTTAGCATTCTGCATGATCTATGTCAACGACCACTAACTAACGTAATTGCCAGTTCAGCGCACCTACTAATTGCGCTGAATCCAAACTTCGTTACAAATCACGTTTAAAGAAAGACGGGGGCCGGAAAATCCGACCCCCGTCTAAGTAAGCAAGTTAGTTGCTTCCTAAGAGCATTGACCCTTAGTTGAGTTCAATGAACTCAGGGTTACCAGACACGTTTGAGTAGTGCTGCTGGTAGCCGTCCCATGACTTGATTCGGTCGTTTACAACGATTCCTTTAGGAACCTGGAATACACCGGCGTATTGCAGCCAGTACATGCTGTAGTCAACCCAAATCAGGTGCTTCTCAGCTCGGACGCTAGCGTCCTGTTCACCAAGAATTTCGAACAACCACTTCGCACCAGCCTGTGACTCGAAACCAACACCCCAACCAGGTCGTGACGACGATGTATCCACCGTAGGCATCGGCCAGTCGATTGGGTATACGTTCGAGTGAACGTCACCGTTCTTTAGAACAGGTAAGTACTGAATGCGCTGTCGCATTCGTGGGCTGATCACTCCACCGTAGTCCTCTACCAGACCAGAGATCTCGATACCGAGACGGGCCCAGTCGGACATGATAGTGTCAGCTACTTCAAGACCAACAGGTCCTGCTTCAGCTGAGTAAGCCTGGAGAGTCAAAGGCTCAAAGCCTTGACGCTTACCATTTACTAGTGGGTAACCAGCAGTGGTCAGCAAGTCGCCAGCAACCGTTAGATCACCATCAGCGATTTCCCAAGGAACACTTTGCATCGTACCTGAGCAAGAGATTGTTCCACCGACCCAGTCCCAACAACCGGTCTCGCGGGAAGCGTCCCAGCCAGGGTACTCAGGACCCATGTACTCAGAGTAAATCGGAGTACCAATACCGTTCAAAAGAACGTCATTGATTGCACCACGGTCGATAGCGATCGAAAGAGCAAGTCGAACGAGTCGAGCCTGTTCCATGTCGTCAAGACCAGCACCGTTATCAACGTCCGTGTAAGGAGCGTTGCCACAGAGAGTGCGGCCTAGACCAGCACCATCTGTACAAGTGTCACCCTGAGTTCCCCAAGGGTTACCGATCCAAGGGTAGTCCTTCTCAAGAGGAGGACTGTCCCATGGCGCCAGAGGCTCGCTAGTTCGAGCGTGTGAGTGCTCCCAGAGGTTTCCTGGGAAGAGAATTGACTGACCAACGAAACCACCAGGCATGGTCTCCAAGAATGTGAAGCCGTCGGCAATCACGTCTGGGAGGAGCTTGTAGTCAAGCTCGGTCATGTCAATCGCGCCGTTCTTGAGCATAGCGATTTGGGTTGTTGCTTCAGGAACCTGAATTCCTGTAATTGATGCAACGTTACCAACCTGTCGCCAGTGATCTGATACTGCGTGAACTGTGCAGCGGTCACCTGGTGTGCAGGCGCCCTGTACGTAAGGACCTGTACCAACGTGGTTGGCTCGGGCCCACTCAACACCTTCGGTGTCAGCAGTTGTTACTTTGTGAACTCCACGTGCGGCTGAAAGGCAACCGAACTGAGATACCGGCAGGCAGTAGTAAACCGGAGATACAAGACCGATTTCGATCGTGTACTGGTCAACAACTTTAGCTTCCAAGAAGATTGCAGCGAAGTCACCAGCGTCACCATATGTGGACTCAGGGTTCGTCGTTGCGTTCGAGCGGTTGAACCACTCGACAAGCTCGGCAGCGTCAAGCTCACCGAAGTCTTTGTCTTCATAGCCAATTGGCTGTTGGAATTTCAGACCCTTTTTAAGAGTCATTCGTGCACGTGTACCAGCAGCGTCAATGTCCCATGTGTCCACAAGGAACGGAGTCATTGGGTTACCGTTTTGGAAGTTGAAGAGCGGCTCTTCAATACCACCAAGTTGGCTCGTTGCTGAATCGCGGTAAGGGCCTACATAGCCAATACCATAGACAGATTCAAGAGTACGGAATGCCCGTACTAGTGAGCCTTCAGGTCCACCCGTTACATTGGGTGCCTTGGTAGCAGCTGCTGCTGCACCCTTTGCCACTGTTGCGGCAGGTGCTGCTTTAGCTGCTGCGTCACCGGTACCACCGCTGGCAGCAGGCTTCGCTGTGGCCGCAGGGGCCGCAGCAGCTGCTGGAGCGGCGGTAGCTGCTGCGGCAGCTGCTCCACCACCAGCTGATGAGCCGCTGTCACCATCGTCACTGTCACCGCCACAGGCGATTGCAGCAACAAGGAGCAAGCTTGCCAGTGCTAAAAACACTGGTGCCCATTTCTTGTTCAAGCTAAGATTCATACTATTTCCTCCGAAAGGTCAAATAAGAAAGGAGAATTTTCAAGAGAAAATCTACCCTTTTCTATCACCAAGGTCTGCCCGGCAACTCTAGTGAAAGGAAAACCTTTCAACTCGTTGCCAGCCGTGCCTCGGCTTAGTAATTGCCCTGTTACGCGGCGTTTGAATAGTAAAAACCTACCCAATCCCACCAACGTAAGCAGTCGGAAAATATACACGTCTGATATGAAAAGTCAACGTCCGTTAACATAGTTTTAGCACGGTTCACGGTAAGTGCAAAACATCGTCGCTATTACTAACAACGCACATTCCCTATGGGTAAACTTCCGATGCTCAATTCCAAACTTCACCTCTGTATTCGCCACGGGTTTCAAGAACAATTCCGGCGGATCGAGACTCCAAATGCCGATTAACACAAGCTTCAGCGTCAAGTCAGTCGAATCGATTCACCTAGCTTTCAAGAACACTGCTTCGTACTGGGAGACTTACCGAGCGAACGAAGGCGATCGCCAAACCGAACGGTTCGAGTTCAAGCAAGGATGGCAGACCGTCTATGCTCTCAACATCGAAACTCCCCTCGTAAAAGTGACTCTCTCCGATGGAACAGTCGGCTGGGGCGAAGCGAACGCCGGAATAGGCCCAGAGGTGGTAACCCTCATAGTGAACAACATCCTTGCTCAGATGATTGAAGGACAGGAATACGAGAATCCCAGAGCACTATGGGATTTCCTTTACGACACACAACGCGGGCGTGGCTACTCGTCGGGATACTGGCTCGATGCCCTAGCCGCCATCGACATTGCAATATGGGATGCCATCGGTAAACGTGAGCAATCTCCGGTAGCCGCACTACTTGATCCGAACCCCCGAAGCCAGTTCGACGTGTACTTGTCAGGTGTCCGACGCGCTACTCTCGACGAAAGAATTGAGCACGTAAAAACGTGGATCGATACCGGGCTACGTGGAGCAAAAATATTCCTTACTGCCGACGTCGAAGCCGGAACCGCTGAGCTTGACGGATTAATTGCAGGCGCTCCAGAGCTTGAGCAGTGGATGGTCGACACGTTGTGGATGGGCTCGCACGAATCCGCTGAAATAGGAAAGTTGGAATACGGCAAACGAAATGTACGTTTCTTCGAGTGTCCGCTCCAACCAGAAGATCTTATTGGCCATCAGGAACTCGTTAAAAAACCGGGTGCCGACATCGCTCTTGGTGAGCATTTCAGGTCTCGCTATCAAATGGAGCAATGGGTGCAGCAACCTCGAGCTCTCGACGTGTACCAGCCTGATATCGGGCGAACCGGTTTCACCGACTACATGGCCCAGATGGACATCGCCGCTAAGGCTGGAATTAAGACCACCCCGCACATGGGAACTGGCGTTTCGGTATTCCAAGCTGCGACTCTTCAATGCGCCGCCGTTGCCCCGCCCGAATACCTTCAGGAATTCCAGGGCGGTCTATCAGATCGTCTCGACAAAGCATCGGATTCAGCTTGGAGCTATGCCGATGGAGGGTTCACACTCCCCGATCGACCAGGAATAGGTGTTGAAATCAACGAAGCGTTGCTTGAACCGTTCATCGTGAAGCACTAAATCGCAGAGTCACCCGAACGAGAGTCGAATTACAACTCGCCAAGTTGGGATTTCTGCAATCAAGTGATATTCGACGAATCAGTGATGCCTTGAATTTCTCGCGCTACATGCACGTGTGAGGGCGCGTGTTCGGGCGCACGCGCTCACGTCCATTAGCTTCACCAGCATTCGCTATATCAACCGGCAATTCACGGTGACATATTGGATGTTTCGAATATGTCCATTCCTGCGGGTCGCATCCCGTTTAGGAGATAGTCCTGCCAGAAAACAGCGTAAATACGGCTGGGTCGAAGACTTTTGAAGAATCAGTCATTCCCGCCCCGAGATCGAACTCAGGTGGAGCATTCAGCATCCTGACGATCCGCGACTATCGCCTGCTGATCCTATCGAACCTAGCTACATTCGCTGGCTATCAGATACGAAACATGGCTCAAGCGTGGATCGTGCTGGAACGCACCGATTCGCCAATGCTGATGGGCCTCGTAAACGCAATGCCCGGAATAGCGATAATTTCTATGTCCCTGATCGGCGGTGCACTGGCTGATAGAACCGAACGGTGGCAATTACTCTGGCGAACCAAACTCGTCATCACCTCAATGGCGTTCCTTACTGCCGTGCTACTAACTACCGATCTGTTCGAGTGGTGGCACCTGATTCCAATCTCGCTCGTTACGGGATCAATGTTTGCCTTACACAACCCGACGAGTCAGGCATTCGCAGTTGACGTAGTAGGTCGAGAGCGACTCGTCTCGGCTTCTAGCCTCAACACCGGAATATCGATGACAGCAACGATCGCTGGTCCAAGCGTCGGTGGTCTTTTGCTTCTGCTCGGTCATGACATGGCGTTTTATGCCCTAGCTGGTTTATACGGTTTTTCAGCGCTGATGATTTTCTCCGTGAAAACTCGGTACGTATCGGTACCCAGTGGCAGAAATATGATTTCCGACATCAAAGACGGACTAGCGTACTCATACCGCACGCCGATCATACGGGCGTTGTTGATTATTGGTTCGAGCGCTCTTTTTATGGGTACGTACCAACCGGCAATTCCGGTAAAAGTTCAAGATGAACTTGGGCTTGGCGAGTTCGGGTACGGAGTGATCCTTGGCCTTAACGGCGTCGGCGCATTGATCGGGTCGGCAGTGCTGTTCGCCCTAAGCTCAAAAATCAGAAAAGGCTACCTTCTAATATTCGGGATATTGCTGTTCAACGCGTCTATCGGATTGTTTGCAATCGCTCCAAACGTTGTCATCACGGGAATTTCTATGGTCTTGCTGGGACTAGCGTTCTCGGCTTGGATGATTTCCGTGCCAGTGCTTTTACAGACTACGGCGTCCGCGGAAATGCGGGGTCGAGTAATGAGTCTGTACTTCATGGTCGTACTCACACACCAACTGGGATGGATTTTGGGGGGAGTCGGAATCGAAACAATCGGAATAGCACCGACACTGTTCCTCGGGATTGCCGGTGGTTTGACTGTTGCAGGTTCAGCAATAATTCTCACGCCAGCGGTGCGGAAAGCTCGTTAACGAGTACGCTTCCCTGATTCCTATCACGGCATGACAAAATCGCGCCGATGGTAAAACCTCCACACTCTGAATCAACTGTCACGCAAGATGAAATATCTGGTGACTCGACGCGTGGCACAGGATTTAACCCGTTTAGCGTTTTGCGATACGGCGACTACAAGTTCGTGTGGTCTTCAGAAGCGCTCAGCCTATGGGCGATCGAAATGGAGATCATCGTTCTGGCGATGTTCGTTCTACGCGACACCGGCTCGCCTATGCTCGTCGGACTAATCGGCGCTCTCAAATTCGCAGGAACATTGCTGGGTCCGCTTTATGGATTAATGGTCGACCGGTTCGACCGCAAGAAATTGCAAGTTTGGGTGCGAGTATTCGGTGCGGTTTTGGCAATCGTACTCACGATTCTCGTCTTCACAGATACCCTCGAACTGTGGCATGCCTACGTAATCGTCACTTTGGGCAGCATGGTTCGGATGCTCGATCTTGTGCTCGTTCAAGCACTGACTGCCGACGTTGTTCCTGCTCACTCGCTTCACGGTGCAATAGGACTTTCTCGCTCGACGCTAGACGGCGCAAGAGTGGTCGGCTCGATTGCCGGTGGAACGATTTTTGCAACGCTCGGTCTTGATTGGGCTTATTTGGCAATAACAGTTCTTTACCTGCTGGCGACGATCGCATCGCTCAAGGTCACATCGAGAGTTGTGGCTAACACTGTCCATGCTGAAAGCATTAGAACGGGTCTACGTGAGGGATTTCGCTATGTGAGACAAAGCGAATTGCTTCCCGGGCTGATCTTCTTCTCGTTCCTCATCGAATTCACGGCGTTCCCTATCGTTAATGGGCTGATGACGGTTATTGGCGATGAACTGTTCGGTCTAGGTGGAACCGGAATCGGCTTATTGGCGGCTTCAGCATCGATCGGTGCGCTCGCCGGTGCGTTGGCAATCGGTCTGCGACCGAACGTAAGTAACCCTGCGCGAATAATGATCGTCGGATCGTTGATATGGCACGCGCTAATGCTCACCCTCGCGCTCGTACCTCCGCTCTGGCTATTCGCCCTGATACTCGTTTTTTGGGGATTCAGCGGTGGTGCGACGTTCGTCGGAATGGTTGTCGGGTTACTACGATCCGCACCAGCAGAAACCCGAGGACGCGTGATGGGAATCAGGTCGCTCGGCATATACGGTTTGCCATTGGGGCTTTTGCTTGGCGGGTGGATATCAGAAGATATTGGCTCGGCAGCGATGATCGGTACGCTGGGTGCTATCGGATTAACAGCTACCGTATTTGCAGCCCTCAAATGGCCAGCCTTACTTCGTAAATCCACCAAATCAACGCATCCCGCAAACGATCCTACGACCGATAGCTCATCTAGCAACTCAGCCAGTAACTCAGAATGAATCTTCCCGACTTCTCCTCATCCTCCCCCAAGGCGATCGCCATGGATCTCGATGAGACGACCCTCAACTCGAACGCTCGTATCGACGACCGAACTCGTACTGCTCTGCATTCGGTTCACGCCATTGGCATACCGATGGTTATCGCCACGTCGCGCCCCGAACGAGTTTTGCCCACGCTGGTTGGCGAAGACATTCTCGAAATCACTTCAATAGTTCAGATGAACGGCACGATCGCACAAGGCAAAGCGGGGCTAACTGGGTTTATGAAGCGCGAGATGAGTTTAGAAGATGCTCGTATTTGCTGGCGGCTAGCGAATGAACACGCACCGTGGGCGCGTATGACGCTAGAGATTGACGGTGACCGGTTCGCAGTCAATCACGACGATGACATAAACGAACTATGGGCATTCAACATGGCAACGCCCACCATGGTCGTGTCGTTCGAAGAAGCTTTACGACTTGAACCAGTGAAGATTTCGATCAACGGTATGAATCAAAACTTAGAAACCATCGCGGACATGTTGGAAAACGAGCTCTCCACTGAAACAGGTGTGATTCGAGCAGCAAGACTGCAATTCCTGAACGTTGTTCCTACAAAGGCGAGTAAATCTGGTGCGGTGGCTGATCTACTGAAGTCTGCGAGCATTCCGCTGGCTGACGTGCTTTCATTCGGAGATGACTACGTCGACATCGATCTCACACGTGATTGCGGATGGTCGGTAGCGGTTGCGAACGCAATTCCGGAGATCAAATCGCTCGCCAAATACGAGACTGCGTCCAACGACGATCACGGTGTCGCTATCGTGCTCGAAAATCTCGTCGCTGCAGTCAAGTAAATGAGATTTCGACCAAAAGCGGCAGATGTCCTTTCCGACGCCCAGTTTCGCGCCCTCGTTATTAGTCAGGCGACGTTCGACCTCGGCATATTTATGCGTGGCACGGCGAGTTCGTGGGTAGTCTTTGAACTAACCCAATCGCAGCTGTGGATTGGGCTAGTCGCAGGGGTACGCGCCATCCCGGTTCTAGCATTCGCGCTGATGGGCGGAGTCATATCCGATCGATTCGGTCGAAGAAACCTGATGATAGGAGCCGGAGCGTTAATCGCCGCTGCATCTGCGGTTACTGCGATCCTTATCTCAACTGAACTACTGGTCGCTTGGCACATGATCGCGGTTTCTGTGATCGGAGGCATTGGCGCCGCACTGTACGGTCCCGCGTTCTACGCCCTGATCGCCGATATCGTGAAATCAGACCGACTCGTAAACGCTAACGGTATTTTGGCCGTCGCTCAAACCACCGGCGAAATGCTTGGCCCGGTGATCGTCGGTTTCGTAATTGCGGCTTCTGGTGCACATACTGTCTACTGGTTCGTCGTTGGAGGGAACGTATTTGGACTGCTTCTGCTCTTACGAGTGCACGAAGCGGAACGTCCCGCAATTCCCGATGGCGAAACAAATCCGTCACTCGCCAGTCAGTTCGTGGAAGGTCTCAAGTACGCCCGCGACACACCGCCGCTTCTCTGGTTGACGCTTCTCGTAATCGCTCAAAATTTATTCGGTGTGGCGATTTTCGCCCTGATGCCCGTGTATGCAGAAGACGTGCTCGATATTGGCGCATCTGGATTCGGAATTATGGGTGGAGTCTTCGGTGCAGGAACGCTGATAGGTGCCGTGTTCGTTTCTATATACGGAATTCATCGCAGGCACGCTTATGTGATGCTCATCATGGGAACCGTTTGGGACATCGGCATGGTCATTTTCGGCTTCTCACGTTCGCTCCCTCTAAGCCTCGGCGTACTGTTCGCCATGGGGCTGATCTCAATGCCGTGGGTGACTTCTGTGCTGACGATGTTCCAGCAAGCCGCAACCGAGAAAATGCGTGGACGGGTGATGAGCCTTTATGTACTTGCGATGAACACGTTCCCGCTCGGCTGGCTGTTTGGTGGAGCGGTCGCTGAGTGGCTCGGGAACGAGGAAGCGCTCGTAATCAGCGCCATGCTCGGAACCCCGGTGGCGGGTGTAGCACTTCTACTTTCGAAAGACTTGCGCCGAGCGTAATGGTGGCCAGCCAATTCCTACTCGGATAAAAACAAACAAAATCCGTAAAAATTCAGGAGCATAGATCGGGTGAAATGGCTTGCCCGCAAAGTCACTCAATCCTCCAATCCAACCGGCCAACCGGTCGTAATGACCAGTATATTAACTACCATCGGTATCACTTCAAGCAGTGGCACACACTTCCAAATAATATGGCTCTCGAAACCATGAATTCATATCTAAAGTCAGCCGCACGGAACCTTCATCTATCAGTGGGCCAAATAGCGATCATCGCTTCTCTCCTTATAGTCGCTGCTTCGGTGGCGTGCGGTAGCGGTTCAGTCGATGATGATGGGATTGTGGCTGAAGGACTTAGTTCGCCACGCGGACTCGCTTTTGACCAGGACGGGAACCTGCTGATCGCAGAATCAGGTCGAGGTCGGTTGCTCAAAGTCACAGATGACGGCGAAGTAATTCCGATCGCCAAAGGCCTGCCATTTTCGCTCAAAACAGGTCCTGAAGGGGCATACCAAGCCGGTCCGTCAGCGATCAGCCTTCTCAACGGGGAGGTGTATTTCATCGTGGGCGAATATATTGGCGAACAGTCAGCGCGGATGTACCGCACCACAGATGATGCCGGATACGAGCCTGTGACGCCGATAACCGATGGATGGGCTCCCCTTGATAACCGATTCTCCAACCCGTATGACATGGTCAACGCGCCTGAAGTCGGTGGGTGGATTGTGTCGGACCCCGGCGGAAACTCTCTTCGAGCAGTCGACCTAGACGGCAATATTCGTGACTATGTGGTGTTCTATAATTTTGCCATCCCGGATCAGACAGCGGCAGTTGAGGTGGTTCCAACTGGGATAGCACGTGGTCCGGATGGTGCCATCTACGTCGGTACGCTGACAGGCTATCCATATCCTGCCGGAGAGGCCGCTGTATGGCGAGTGGAAGACCTAAACGGTGATGGAGATGCGTTGGACCAGGGAGAAGCTGAGCCGTTTGTCACTGGGCTCACTACTGTCACCGACATTACATTTGGACCCGACGGCACTCTCTACATAGCGGAATTCTCGTCAGATACGGAGAAAGTTCTCGAGGGGGGAGATTTTAGTAAAAATGCCAAATCCTTGCCCGGACGAGTCCTTATCTGGAATGGGAGTGAGACAACGGTGTTTGCCGATAATGTTGTTTCGCCAACCAGCCTTCTCACAACTGACTCGACTCTCTACATAACCGAAGAGTTCGCTGGAAAAGTCTCCACACGTCCACTCGACTGAGCGCATAAGTGGTCTCCCGTAGCGAAAATGTTCTAGCGAGCATAATATCGCTGCCAACAGACCGACCAAAAACTCTTTCACGATCGTAGGAAGCATTTGCCGCCTACAGAAAACGGTGTTTGCTTCCATGAAAATCACTAAAGTCACTCCATTGATGCTCGACCGATACCTTTTGGTGCAGGTCGAAACCGACGCTGGAATTACTGGTCTGGGTGAATCGGGTGCGTGGGGCTTTTTAGAGGCTTCGCAGTCGGCTATCGAGAAATTTGGTCGATACCTCGTTGGAGAAGACCCACTCCGTATCGAGCATCACTGGCAGTACATGTACCGCTTTTCGCACTTCCGAGGGGCAGCGATTATGGGTGCGCTGAGTGCAATCGACATCGCTCTTTGGGACATCATGGGTAAGCACTTTGACACCCCGGTTCATCAGCTATTAGGCGGCAAGGTTCGTGACAAGGCGCGCGTTTACTATCACGTGTTCGGCGATACAACTCAGGTTCTGACCGATGGAATCGTCGATGCGAAGGAACAAGGCTTCACGGCTGTGGGTCACCTGACTCCGTTCTTGGACGAAGATCGCGACGTTCCTTATTTCAAAACTCACGCCGATAAAATTGGCGACGCGATCGAAACCGTACGCGGCTACCGCGAGGCAGTCGGAACGGGGGTCGACCTGTGTATCGAAATTCATCGTCGGATGACCCCGACCGAAGCAGTTCAGCTTGGTCTCGGAATCGAAGAATTCCACCCATACTTCTTTGAGGACCCTGTAACTCCCGACAACTTCGATGAGATGGCGTACGTCGCTGATAAGATCAACATACCTATCGCAACCGGCGAGAGATTCACGTCGATCTGGGAATTCGAGATGGCGCTCTCGCGAAACGCAGTGCAGTACATCAGACCGGATGTTTGTTTGGTTGGCGGTATTTCAGGTGCGCGTAAGATCGCTGCTCTTGCTGAGGCTCGTCACGTAGGAGTTGTGCCGCATAATCCGCTTTCGCCGGTATCGACTGCTGCCTGCCTGCAAATCGCAGCAACCGCACCAAACTTCGCCCTGCAGGAATACCCGATCGG
>ERZ890510.187-NODE-187-length-52545-cov-7.049952_pt1 | contig 52545 bp, 57 predicted proteins | sample MGYA00521265_ERZ890510 | MGnify/ENA primary metagenome ERZ890510 (study PRJEB32303, sample SAMEA104408624) | aquatic metagenome | biome: Brackish water; feature: Chemocline; material: water | place: Baltic Sea | collected 2014-10-26T21:54:00 | depth 110 m ... | reverse complement strand
GTTGTCGGTGGTGACCGCGATGGGATGTCGGCGCGTGCCGACGCCTGGGTCAACAACGGCAACGTGGATGGTTCCTGGAGGGAAGTAGCGGTATACGGAAGCCAGAGCGAAAGCTCCGGCTTGCACATCTTGGGGTGGGATCTCGTGGGTGAGATCGATGACCTGGGCATCAGGAGCAATGCCCAGGATGACGCCCTTCATGGCACCGACGAAGGTGTCAGCGGTGCCAAAGTCTGTGGTGAGCGTGATGATCGGCGGTTGCATGCCGATGCTCCGGGGCTAGCTGTACCAGAGGTTCATGATGGCGAGGATCACGAACAGAATGCCTAGGCCAATGGTGATCTGGAAGAGTGTTTTTTCGACACCACGGCGGGTGCGGAATTGGGCTTCACCGCCGCCGAACAGTCCACCGCCAGCGCCTTTCACCTGTAGGAGAATGGAGGCGACGAGTAGGCCGACTACGAGTATGACGGCGATGCTGATAAAACTTTCCACGCTATGCTCCCGACGATTTCTTCAGCATTATTTCAGGGCCTCAAGCTGTTCAACGATCAGCTCTGAAACGATGCTGGGGTTTGCTTTTCCTCTGGTGACCTTCATGACCTGCCCCACCAAGAACTTGGCGGCGGTCTCTTTGCCGGCCATGTAGTCGGCGACAGCCGAGGGGTTGGCCGAGATGGCTTCTTTGACAGCGTCGCCGATGGCGTCTGAGTCGGTGATCTGGGCGAGGCCCAGTTCATCAACGGTGGCGCTGGCTGACTTGCCGGTGTTGAACATGGACTCTACAGCGGTCTTGGCTTGCGATGAGCCAATGGTTTGCTTGTCGATCAGGCTGATTAGTTCAGCGAGGTGTTCGGGAGTCAGCGGTGATTCCTCGATGGCCACATGCGCCTCGTTGGAGAGCCTGCCGAGTTCCGTGATGGTCCAGTTGGCAGCGGACTTAGCAATGGTATCCGATGCTCCATTGGCTTTGGTGTAGTGCTCAAGCACCGATTCGTAGTAGTCGGCGAGTCGAGGTGATGCGGTGAGCTGGCCTGCGTCATAGGGTGAGAGGCCGAGGTTGTCTTCGAATCGTGCTCGACGTTCAGTCGGGAGTTCGGGTAACAGCGCGGCGATCTCGGCGACCCAGGACGGGGCGACGGTGAGCGGTGGGAGGTCCGGTTCAGGGAAGAACCGATAGTCGTTCGCTTCTTCCTTGCTGCGCAATGAAATGGTCTCGCCGGTTGCCTCGACCCAGCCGCGGGTCTCTTGCACGATGCGTCCGCCTTGGTTGAGGACTTTGGTCTGTCGGTCGATCTCAAATTCGATGGCTCGGAATACAGCCCGGAAGCTGTTCATGTTCTTGACTTCGACTTTGGTGCCGAACTCCGAGACGCCCTTGGGGCGGATGCTCACGTTGGCGTCGCATCGGAAGGAGCCTTCTTCCATGCTCCCGGTGGAAACGCCGAGATACTGGAGGATGGATCGGTAGGATATGAGGTACTGGCGCGCTTCTTCGGCGGTGCGGATATCCGGACGGCCCACCATCTCCATGAGGGGAACGCCCGCGCGGTTCACGTCGACCAGACTATAGCCCTTGCCTGATCCGGCCTCAGTACGGTGGAAGAGCTTGGCGACATCTTCCTCCATGTGCACGCGCTCGATGCCGATGCGCCGAGTTTCGCCGTCGACCTCAATGTCCAGGTAGCCGTCATGGCAGATGGGGAGGTCGAATTGCGAGATCTGGTAGCCCTTCATGAGGTCAGGGTAGGGGTAATTCTTGCGGTCGAATTTGGTTTGTTCTGCGATGCCGCAGTTCAACGCCAGTCCGGTCATGATGATCTTTTTGATGGCTTCGCGGTTGATCACGGGTAATGTGCCGGGCAAGCCGAGGCACACGGGACAGACATGGCTGTTCGGCTCAGCCGATTGGTAGTCGGCAGGGCACGAGCAGTACATCTTGCTGTTCGTGATCAGTTGGGCGTGGACCTCGAGGCCGATGACGGGTTCGTATTCAGTCATGATTTAGGAGTATAGCAAGGGGCCTTAACCGCAACAGCCCCGGCGCTTCCTTTTCAGGACGCCGAGACTGCTGGACCTCTCCAGTCGGAGCCAGTGAACCAAACCGCAATGCAGGGTGTCAACTTGATTCTGTCCGCTTTGTGACGGGACCTGTTCCGTTCCTCGGTCCTACGCATCAAAGTAGCGCAGGGTTGATTGCAGTGTGTTGGCGCGTCCGAGATTGAAGACGTGACTGCCTGGTTGCTGGTACCGTGGCGATGTCGATTCGCTCTGCACGGCCGGATCGCCTGCATGGCCGGATCGTAGGAAGTCGCCCCTTGGAGGCCCTGTGCGCGTTACCCCACCCCAGACGGATTCGTGGAAACGGCTGCTGCAAAGCCGGTGGGGCACGAACATATTGCTACTCGCGCTGGCGTACTTGGTATACCTGCTGCTGCGCTACTCAGTGCTGGAGAACGTTGAAGCAACGGCATTCGCGAATGCTGATGCGGTGATTGCCCTGGAGCGGACGCTGGGAATCTATCACGAGGTGGATATCCAGCGGTGGATGCTGGAGCACGCACAGTGGGCAGTGCTGTTGTTCAATTGGTTTTATACGTTGGGCTTCTTCCCCGTGATCCTGCCTATCGCGATTCTGGTCTTCCTGGTCTGGCCAAGGACGTTCTCCTATTACCGGGATGTGTTTCTTATCAGCTTGGTTTTAACATGGACGCTTTACTCGCTTTTCCCTTTGGCGCCGCCACGGATGCTTCCGGGGGAAGGGTTCGTCGATGCGATGGTGGCTCTGGGGCCAGATATCTATTCGTCCAGGGAAAGCCAGTCGTTCTACAACGCTTATTCGGCGATGCCCAGCATGCACTTCGGTTGGCCCGTGCTGTACGGGGTGATGTTCTTCCGCACAAGGCGGCGATGGCTCCAGGTGGCGGCGTTCGTGTACCCCGCGATACTGTTTGCTGCGGTAATCGTTACGGGGAACCACTATTTCGTGGATCCTATCGTTGGCGCGATTGTGATATTCACTAGCTTTCGGTTGCGCAACGTGCTGTTCGCTGGGGCGGAACCTTTCATAAAGCGCTGGCGCTTGCAGTCCGAGGGATAGTAGGACAGCCAGGTAGAATCCTTCTGCGCAGTAGTGCATGGAGGATGTGTTGACGAGCAAGTACGCGGGTAAGGTGAACGCTCCGCCGTTTCCGAGTGGGGTCGAGTGGCTGAATAGCCCTGGGTCGCTGTCGCTTGAGCATTTCAAGGGCAAGCTGTTGGTTCTCGATTTTTGGTCGTACTGCTGCATCAATTGCATGCATGTCATCCCCGTTCTGCGTCGGCTCGAACGCAAGTACCCCGAGGAGATCGCGGTGGTCGGGGTGCATTCGGCGAAGTTCGACGAGGAGCGGGCGACCGAGCACATCCATCAGGCGATCATGCGCTACGGAGTGAGCCATCCGGTCATCAACGATGCGGACAAGGTTGTTTGGCAGTCGTATGCGGTGCGGGCATGGCCGACGCTGATGTTCGTTGACCCTTTGGGGAAAGTGGTCGGTCGGATCGAAGGTGAGCTTACCTACGACGATGGAGTGACTCTTTTCGATGAGATGCTGGCGGAGTTCCGTGCGGCAGGGACGCTTCGGCCGTCACCAGGGCACTACACCGAGCAGACACTACGTGTGGGGGTGTTGAACTATCCCGGCAAGATCGTGGCGGATGAGGAGAACGAGCGTCTCTTCATCGCTGACACTGGCCATAATCGAGTCTTGGTGACTGACCTTAACGGCGAGATCCAGACGGTGATAGGGAGCGGCCACGAGGGGCTGGCGGACGGCGTGCTGGAGGGGGCGCAGTTCAATCACCCTCAGGGTATGGCGGTCTACGGCGAGACGTTGTTTGTGGCCGATACGGAGAATCACGCGCTGCGGGTGGTGGATCTGGAGATGGGGACGGTGGAGACCATCGCTGGTACGGGCAATCAGGCGGTAGGGCACGTTGAGGGTGGGCTGGCGCTTGAGGTTGACCTGCGCTCGCCGTGGGATATCGCGTTGGCTGGGCGGAACTTGCATATCGCTATGGCCGGTAGTCACCAGATATGGACGATGAATCTGGATACGCACATCGTGCAGGCGACCGTGGGCACGGGGGCAGAGAACATCGTTGATGGCCCGCCAGAAGAGGCTCTGCTGGCCCAACCAAGCGGCATCACGGTGGATGAGGACTACGTGATGTACGTTGCGGATAGCGAGACGTCGTCGATCCGGGCGGTGGACGCCGTGAGTGCGCATCATGTGAGTACGCTGGTGGGCGCTGGGCTTTTCGATTTCGGTGACGCAGACGGTGAGGCTTCGGGCGCGCGCTTGCAGCATCCGTTGGGGATCGATTACGACGGCGGGACGGTGTTCATCGCGGATACGTATAACCACAAGATCAAGCGACTGGGAACCGCTAGTTTGATGGTATCGACGTTGGCGGGCAGCGGCGAGCCTGGGCACGACGACGGGCCGTCAGCGAGCGCTACGTTCTACGAGCCTGGCGGACTGTCGATGGGTGGATCGACGATCTACGTGGCAGATACGAATAACCACGCTGTGCGGGCGATCGACCTCGACACGGCAACGGTGCGTACGCTGACAGTCGATTTCTAGAGGTTTGGTGTGCCGTGATGGTGGCTTAACAAGGAAGAGGCGCCCTGAGGCGCCTCTTCCTTGTTAAGCGTTGAGTTGCAGGTAGCGGGAACCTAGCTAGCTTTTCGGAGCTCGTCGTTGGACTCGTCGGTGTCGGTGGGCTTGGGGCCTTCGGGCTCGCCGCCGTCATCGTCGCCGAAGAAGAGCCAGCCGCTGCGTCGCTTTGCGTAGCGGAACCAGGTGGCGCCCGCAAGCAGCAGGATGACAAGGGCGGCTTGGAGCAGGAATTTCCCAAGCGTGCCAAGAGAATCTATGAGCAGTACGTACGTGAATATCAGTACTGCGAAAAGGCCGACGAACAACAGGCCTGGGCGCATACGCTCACCGTTTTTATCTGCAGCAATGGCGACCGACGGTCATGCCACGGCTAATACGCGATTCGAATCGATGGGCAAAATTTTATACTAAGCTTTGGTTTTTGTGAACTGTCTGGAAATCCAGTTTTCAGGAACTCAGAAGCGCGACGATTTCATCGCGAGAGTTTACGGGGTGGGCTGAGGAGGTTTGTTTCTGGCGGATTGGCTGTTGACGGAGTTTCCCGCGCGTACCTATACTTGACCGTGGACTGGCCGAAAGGCCGTCCTTTTTTAGTTGGGCGGATTCCGTACTGCTCAACTAGCGCAGTGGATGGTGCAGTTGTCGTGTGGTCATCAGGTTGTGGGTTGGAGTGCTTTCGAGCGCTTGGTATGCCTTGATCTCAGATCATGCCGTGGGCGTGAGCCCACCTCTGTGCTAAACTTGCGGACGGCCTTCTCTGGAGGGATGGGAGAGCGGTTAAATCCATCAGACTGTAAATCTGACGCCCGATGGGCTACGCAGGTTCGAATCCTGCTCCCTCCACCAGCAAGCTCTGCGTGGGCAGTAAGCCCCAATGGGCGGTCGCCGTAGTAGACACGATAGATAGGTCAGTTCGAGGGTCCGCCCACATAGCTCAGTGGTAGAGCACTTTCTTGGTAAGAAAGAGGTCATCGGTTCAAGTCCGATTGTGGGCTCCATTTTTCGGACTCGGCCAACAGGATTAGAAGAGTAGTTCGGAGGAAAAGAATTCCATGGCGAAGCAGAAGTTTGAGCGAACCAAGCCGCACTTGAACGTCGGCACTATCGGTCACGTCGACCACGGCAAGACCACCCTTACGGCAGCGATCACGAAAGTGCTGGCCCTCGCTGGTGGCAGTGCCTTCCGGGCATTCGACACGATCGACAGTGCGCCGGAAGAGAAGGCACGTGGTGTGACCATCAACATCTCCCACGTGGAGTATGAGTCGCCGCTACGGCACTACGCTCACGTGGACTGCCCCGGTCACGCTGACTATGTCAAGAACATGATCACGGGTGCCGCTCAGATGGATGGTGCGATCCTCGTGGTCAGCGCGCCTGACGGCCCTATGCCGCAGACACGTGAGCACATCATCCTGGCTCGCCAGGTGAACGTTCCCCGCATGATTGTCGCCTTGAACAAGGTAGACATGATGGAGGACGAGGAGCTTCTGGAGCTGGTCGAGATGGAGATCCGCGAACTGCTCGACAAGTACAACTTCCCTGGTGATGACACCCCGATCATCCGCCTCAGCGCGTTGGGTGCCCTTGAGTCCGCGAGTACTGATGCGAGTGCACCAGAGTACGAAGGGATCATGAATCTTGTGAATGCGCTTGATTCATACATCGAGGTGCCTCACCGCCCCCGAGATCTTCCGTTCCTCATGCCTGTTGAAGATGTTTTCTCCATCAAGGGTCGTGGCACTGTGGTGACCGGCCGTGTGGAGCGTGGAGTGGTCAAGCCTGGTGACGAGATTGAGATCGTGGGCATCAAGGCCACGCGCAAGACGACGGTTACCGGCGTGGAGATGTTCCACAAGCTGCTGGACGAAGCAGAGCCTGGTGATGCCGTTGGCACGCTGCTCCGCGGTGTTGAGCGCGAAGATATCGAGCGCGGCCAGGTGTTGGCCAAGCCCGGTTCGATCAAGCCTTTGACCGACGCTGAGGCCGAGGTTTATGTGCTGAGCAAGGATGAAGGGGGCCGTCACACGCCGTTCTTCCCTGGCTACAAGCCGCAGTTCTACATCCGGACATCAGACGTTACCGGCGAGATTCAACTCGAAGATGGCGTTGAGATGGTTATGCCGGGTGACAACACGAAGATGAAGATCAAATTGATCTACCCGATGGCCATGGAAGAGGGTCTGCGATTCGCTATCCGCGAGGGTGGTAGGACCGTGGGCGCTGGCGTCATCACTAGCGTTAGTTAGGGGTTAGCGTGGCAAAGAAGCGTGGAGACGTACGTCAGCTCATCAATCTTGCGTGTAGCGAGTGCAGGGAGCGAACGTACCACACCGAAAAAAATAGGCGGAACGACCCGAACCGGATGGAACTGAATAAGTTCTGCCCGCGTTGTCGTAAGCACACTACTCACCGCGAGGTTCGCTAGAGATGGCGACTCGCGGCGGGAACCAGCTGCGCGGGATGATGGACGAGGGGCAAGTCCGGCGACGGAGCCGGTTTGCCTTCTTTGTCGAGATCTATTCAGAGCTCGCCAAAGTGACATGGCCCGACCGGCAGACTACATTCCGTCTCGCGATGCTGGTCATCGGGGTAGCGGTGGTTATGGGTGTGTTCCTGGGCATCATCTTGGACACGATTCTGACCACAGCTGTCGAACGGTTGCTTCTCGATCGTTGATCGGGGAGTTCCCCGTTGAGGATTCAGGTACCAAAGAATGACTGAAGAAGTCGCGTCTGAAACCAGTGCTGACTGGTACATAGTGCACACGTACTCCGGTCAGGAAGACCGAGTGAAGCGGAACCTGGAGATGCGGATCGAGTCCATGGACGTCAAGGACAAGGTCTTCCAGGTGGTGATTCCGACCGAGGACGAGATCGAGATCAAGGAAGGTCAGCGCAAGCACGTTCAGCGCAAGATTTTCCCTGGGTACATCCTCGTACAGATGACGATGGACGACCAAAGCTGGTACGTGGTGCGGAACACTCCTGGTGTTACGGGCTTCGTGTCTGCGGAGGACGAGCGCGAACGCAGGCCAAAGCCTGTGGCGCTTGAGCCTAAAGAGGTCGAGCTCATCATGAAGCGGATGTACTCTCCGGAACCGAAGGTCATCATTGGCCTAGCTGCCGGGGATATGGTTCGGATCACGAGTGGCCCGTTCGCTGAGTTCATGGGGGCGATCGATTCTGTGGATGAGGACAAGGGTAAGATCCGCGTTCTCGTTTCGTTCTTCGGTCGCGAGACTCCCGTGGAGTTGGACTTCCTGCAGGTGGAGAAGGCGTAAGCCTTCGGTCGGTGAGCCAACGGTGAGTCCTTCACGATGAGGGCACGGCCGGTGGACGATGTAGTAGGTAGAGAGAGAGTAGGAAATGGCAAAGCGCGTCAAAGCAATACTGAAGCTCCAACTGCCGGCAGGCTCGGCAACGCCAGCGCCTCCGGTGGGTCCTGCGTTGGGTCAGCATGGCATCAACATCATGGCGTTCGTGAAAGAGTACAACGCTCGAACCGCGAGCCAGTCAGGGACGATCATCCCTGCCGAGATCACGGTCTTTGAGGATTCCTCATTCACGTTCATCACCAAGACGCCTCCGGCGCCTGAGTTGATCCGCAAGGCACTTGGTGTGTCCAAGGGTAGCGGTCGCGCGCTCCACGAGAAGGTTGGCAAGCTGTCACGCTCCGCGGTTCGAGAGATCGCGGAAGCTAAGCAGAAGGACCTGAACGCTGGGGATGTTGAAGCGGCTATGAAGATTATTGAAGGTACCGCCCGCAGCATGGGCGTCGACATCGAGGGGTAGCCACATGGCCAAGCGTTCAAAGCGATTCCAAGCAGCCGAAGGGCTCGTCGACGTTGAGAAGAAGTACGAGCCCGCTGAAGCCATCGAGTTGGTGAAGCAGGCGTCGAGCACGAAGTTCGATGAGACCATTGAACTTCACCTCCGCACCACGGCTGATCCGCGTCACGCAGATCAGCAGTTGCGCGGTGTGGCAACGTTGCCCGCGGGCCTCGGTAAGACTATTCGAGTCGCCGTATTCGCGGGTGGTGAAGGTGCACGAATCGCTTCTGAGAGCGGCGCGGAGTTCGTGGGAGCCGATGACCTCATCGAGCGTGTTGAGGGAGGGTTCACCGACTTTGATGTCGCGATTGCGACCCCCGACATGATGGGTAAGATCGGCAAGCTCGGTCGGATCCTCGGTCGGAAGGGCCTGATGCCTAACCCGAGGACTAATACGGTCGTGCAAGAGGGTGATATCGCGGCCGCTGTGATCGAGGCCAAGAAGGGTCGCGTTGAGTTGCGGATGGACAAGACGGCAATCATCCACTCAGCGGTGGGCAAGGCGAGTTTCGACGCTAGCCAGCTGATGGAGAACCTGACGGCCGTGATGGACACGATCAACCAGCTCCGCCCGTCCGCGATCAAGGGGCCGTTCGTGAAGACGGCATACCTGACATCGACCATGGGCCCGAGCGTGTCGTTGGATCTAGCGACGACGTTGACGCTCCGGGCTGAGTAGCAGAGACTAGCAGTACAAACGAATAGTCCACCGAAGACAGCGGGCGTTTCTGATCGGCAGAGACTTAAGCAGCAAGCCCGCCGAGGTGCACACGGACGATTCTCATGAATCTAGTGCAACCCGCGTCTTCGGATCGCGGGTTTTTCGTTGTTACGGTAGAGACTGAATCGGAAGCAGAATCTAGTGAAAGGGACGCTTTAACAAAAGATGCCAACAGAAGCAAAAGAAGCTGCGATAGCGGATCTAGTAGATCGTATGTCACGGTCTACCATCGCCATCGCGACTGACTTCTCTGGCCTCAGCGTCAATGACGTAACTGAGTTGCGAAAGCAGCTTCGTGCGGTTGGTGTTGAGTACAAAGTGGTCAAGAACCGGATCGCAGCCATCGCGGCAGCGCAGTCCGGGGTTGAGGCCTTCAAGGATATCTTGGAGGGATCGACTGGAGTCGTGTTCGGCTACGACGATGTTGTAGCCGCCGCGAAGGCACTCGATGAGTATGTGAAGCAGACGAAGGTGGAGTTGACGATTCGCAGTGGCGTTATGGGCGGAGATGTTATCTCCTCCGCTCAGGTCTTAGCGCTGGCGGCGCTCCCCCCGAGGGATCAGCTTGTGGCCATGTTGTTGGGTCAGCTGAACGCCCCGATCACGGGTCTCGTTCATGTGCTCAATGGCACGATTGGCGGACTTGCGGTGGTGTTGCAGCGTCGGGCAGAGCAGTTAGACGCGGCAGCGTAGTTCCCGAAAATACACAATGCCCTACTGATGTAGGGAGCAGGAGAAATAGAAATGGCAACTAAAGACGAACTTATCGAGTCAATCAAGGGCCTCACGGTGCTGGAGCTCTCCGAGCTGGTGAAGGCGCTTGAGGAAGAGTTTGGCGTTAGCGCCGCTGCGCCTGTAGCAGCTGCTGCAGCACCTGGCGCCGCCGCTGCTGCTGACGAAGAAGAGCAGACCGAGTTCACGGTTACGCTAACCGACATCGGCGCCAACAAGATCAACGTGATCAAGATCGTTCGCGAGCTCACGAACCTGGGCCTACGTGAGGCCAAGGAACTCGTGGAGTCCGCTCCTGTGGCTGTCCGCGAGGGCATCACCAAGAACGACGCCGCCGAGACGAAGGCCAAGCTTGAAGAGGCTGGCGCGTCGGCCGCAGTCGCCTAGGCTTCGACCCGATAGTGTGTATCAAAAAGGCGGCCCCCAATGGGGGCCGCCTTTTTGCGTATCATCAGCAGGAGTGACATGAATGAGGCGAGGCAGGAGATAGGGTATGGATTCAGGGAAGTTGCTTAGGGACGTTCTCGATCGTAACGAGCATTACTTGCTGCCAGGGTTCGAGCGGCTGACGGACGCAGAGTTGCGTCAGACGGTTGCTGCTGGCGGTAACCCTATCGGCTGGCTGATGTGGCACTTGACGCGAGTGCAGGATAGGGCGGTCGCTGGCATGAGTGGCGGGGAGCAGTTGTGGATCCGCGATGGGTGGCACGCGAAATTTGGCAGGGAGGCCGACCCCGAGGAGCGCGGGAACGGCGATACGCCAGAGCAGGTGGCGGCGTTCGCCGCGCCGAGTGCTGCGCTGCTGGTGGAGTACTACGTGGCTGTGCGCGCGTTCGTGAACGAGCTGTTGGACACGCTAGAGGCTGATGATCCTGAACGGCTGGTGCCGGGCTTCGGGGCCGCGATGGTACCGCTGTCGTCACGCGTCGCGGGACTAATTATCGAGGCTGTTCAGCATACCGGTCAGGTCGCCTACGCGCGTGGAGTGGTACAGGGCGAGGGCTGGATGCGCTGAGCGAGCGTCGGCCGTCTACCAGCGATCCCAGTGGACGACTTCGTCGAGTGGCCTTCGCTTGGATCCCCCGAAGGTCTCTTCGCCCGATGGGTAACCTAGGGGCACCGCGCAGGCCGTTTGGTAGTCGTCAGGGACGCCGAGGAGCGCTTTTACTTTGTCTTCGTGGTTCTGGAGGAATGTGGTGATGACGCTGCCCACGCCCAGACCAACGGCGGCGAGCATGAGGTTCTGGACGGCAGGGTAGATGGACGCGCCTGTGGTCATGGTGTCGCGATCCGATCCTTTGGATCCCACGATGCAGGGGATGACGATGACTGGGGCCTCCGCGAAGTGCTGGACGAGGTGCCCTGCGGAGCGGGAGACGGGACTGTCCTTGCGGTCCGGCCGTTGGGAGTAGACGTTGTCCCAAAAGTCTTTGTACCAAACTGCGAGTTGCTGCTTCACGGCTGGGTCGCGAACGACGATGAATGCCCAGGGTTGTGAGTTGCCTCCAGAAGGGGCCCGAAGCGCGGCCTCTAGGATCTGGTTGAGCACGTCATCGGGGATGGGATCGGACTTCAGGAATCGGATGGCTCGCTGGGCATTGAGGGCGTCGAACAGCAGCATGTCGGACATCGGGGCCTCCCGCAGTGATTGGTGGTCACGATTCTACCTGTAAGACGCGGAACGGACGCAGCCCTCGACGCGCTGACCTTGGAAGGCTTGGTGGCGAGGGCTGTATTGCGATGTTTCATTGGCGGGCGACGATGGGTCGACGGCCTGGTCGCTACGAGGATCTAGCCCTCGATGGTTTCGACTTTGTGGTCGTAGAACGCTACGTAGTCCTTGATGCGCTCTGCGGCGCGGGAGGGCTCGCGGTAGGTCCACGCAGCGCTGTCGGACTCTTTGCCATCGACTGCGATGTCGAAGTAGCTAGCGACACCTTTCCAGTGGCAGGTGGTGTGGCGGTCATTTTCCGAGAAGTACTCGGTGCTTAAGGATTCGGGAGGGAAGTAGTGACTTCCCTCTATGATGATGGTCTTGTCACTTTCTGCAATCACTTTGCCGTTCAGCAGTACTTTCGCGCTAGGCATTGCGGGGCCCTCCGTCTCGTGGTGATGGGAACGCCCGGTTTTGTAGGGCGTAGCAGTCCAAAGTTTCAGATGCACGGTGCTGCCAAAGGATGCAGGCTCGGGGTACGAAGAGATGGACTACCAGAGTTGGGTACCTGCTGTGCCTTTGAAGGGGCCGACAATGCTGGAGGTGACCCACCCGCCGTAGTAGTCGCCTGGCTGGGGCAGTACCTGCTCGTCGCCGACGTGACATTCGTCGACGAGCCCGGCGTAGAAGGCGAAGTGACGCTTCAGTCGCTCGTACCCCGGTTCGGGGTTGTCGTACGACCAGCCGACCGCTTCTTGCCGCCGACCACGGATGCTGACGTTCCAATAGGTGGCGACGCCTTTCCATTCACAGAGGGTGGTGTGAATCATTGCGGTGAGGAAATCCCGGCGGACGTCTTCTTGGGGGATGTAGTAGACAGGTGGGCTGGACGTTTCGATGACTCGCAGGCCATGGACGGTGTTGGCTAGCGCGACGCCGGCGAACCAGACCTGGAGGCGTGATTCGACGGATTCGACGGCGGGCGGGCGTGGGTAGTCCCACACGGATTCCTGGCCAGCCCCAGGCACGACGATGTCGGTCGGGCGTTCTCGTTTGAGGTTGCGCCAGTATTGTTTTTCGATGTTCAGCGGATCGTCGGCCATGACAAAAGGATATCGCGCGATCGGGTCGAGATGTTCATGCTGTGTGCATGACTACTACGAAGAGCAAACCACGCCGAGTCCGGGAGAACTTTGAGGATAGGCCGATGATTCGTGATCTGCCTGGCGGAGAGCGTCCGAGGGAGCGTTTGCGAGATGCGGGGCCCCGCTCGCTGAGTGGGGCTGAGTTGCTGGCCATTCTGTTGAGGTCGGGGACTGCGTCTGAGAACGTGCTGGATCTGGCGACAAGGGTGCTGACGCAGTTCGAGGGACTCGCGGGGTTGGCGCGGGCAAGCTTCACGGATCTCTGCGAGGTCTATGGTTTCGGCGAGGCGAAGGCATGTCAGTTGATGGCAGCGATGGAATTGGGGAAGCGCTTGCAGTTGGCATCCGTTCCAGAGCGCCCGGTGATCAATTCTCCGCAGGATGTTGCGGATCTGGTTTCTGGCGATATGGCGAATTACGAGCAGGAGCATTTCCGGGTGCTGGTGCTGGATACGAAGAATCATGTGCTGGCGATGCCCGATGTTTTCGTGGGGAGCGTGAATTCAACGACGATCCGCACAGCGGAGGTGTTCCGGGATGCTGTGCGGCGCAACGCTCCTGGGATCATCATGGTGCACAATCATCCGTCAGGCGATCCGACGCCGAGCGCTGAGGATGCGGGCGTGACACGGGAGATAGTGGCTGCGGGGAAGGCGTTGGATATCGAGGTGCTCGATCATGTTGTGATCGGTCGCAATGGCCACGTTAGCCTCAAGGAGCGCGGTCTCGGTGGCTTTGCGGTCTAGGTCAGCGCTGGACCGGGTGCGTCGTTCGGCGTGGAGTGTGGCGGACGTAGGCTGATCCTGCGCGTGGACGTTAGGGGCGCCGCGCCGTTGGCGCCGATTGATTTCAGGCGGTTCTGGGGCCTCTGCGGGCGAACTAGCTGGGGAGGGAGCCGATGCTGAGAATGTTGCCTTCGGTGTCTTTGAACCAGGCGGCTTTGGTGCCACCTGCGTCGGCGATGCCATCGACTGTTTTGAGGCCGGGCATGTCGTACTCTTCGAAGGCGACTCCCTTGGCGCGGAGGCCCGCAACGACGGCGTCGATGTCGGCAACCATGAAACCTGCGACGGTGTGCTCAGCTTTGGTGGCCCCGTGTGGGTAGATGAACATCATGGTTCCGTTGCCAGCGGTGAGCGCGACTCCTCCCTCAGCTTCGAACGCGACAGTGAGCCCAAGGGTGTCCCGGTAGAAGGCGGTGGCTCGCGCCAAGTTGGCGGCGGGTAGAACCGGGAAGGCCGAAGATTCGCTGAGCAATTCAGCTCCTTGTCACGGGGTCTTAAAGTCGCAGTCGTTGGCGTGTTGGCGCTTTCGGACTAGCGCGCTGGGTTGGCACGCCAGGCTTCGGCGACGGCGTTTGCGATGACGGGGGCGACAGCGCGGTCGAGGGCCTCGGGGAGGATGTTCTCTACGCCTGGTACTTCTACTAGGTTCGCGAGCGCAATAGCGGCCGCGATCTGCATCTCGGCGGTCACGCGGGGTGCGCGGACGGATAGGGCGCCTTTGAATACACCAGGGAATGCGAGGACGTTGTTGACTTGGTTGGGGAAGTCGCTGCGGCCGGTGCCGATAACGACGGCTCCGCCTGCCTTGGCTTCATCAGGCATGATCTCGGGCGTCGGGTTGGCCATGGCCAAGACGATGGCATCGGGCGCCATGCGCTTGACGTCTTCGCGGTCGATGACACCGGGGCTGGAGAGGCCGATGAAGACATCAGCGCCCACGATGGCCTCGTGGATGTCGCCGGTGATGCCTTCGCGGTTGGTCACCTTGGCGATGTCGCGTTTGGCGTGATTGAGGTCGGGGCGACCGTCGTAGATCGACCCTTTGCTGTCGACGAGGATGAGATTACTGGCGCCGGCCTTGAGGAGCATCTGTGCACAGGCGATGCCTGCTGCGCCCGCGCCGGAGAAGACTACTTTCACTTCGCCAAGGTTCTTGCCGACGACACGGAGGGCGTTGGTGACGGCGGCCATGGTGACGATGGCAGTGCCGTGCTGGTCGTCGTGGAAAACGGGGATGCCGATGTCTTGGAGGCGCTCCTCGATGTCAAAGCAGCGGGGGGCTGAGATGTCTTCGAGGTTGATACCACCGAACGACGGGGCGAGGTTCTTGACGATCATGACTATCTCGTCGGCGTCCTGGGTGTCCAAGACGATGGGAACTGCGTCGACGCCCCCGAGCTCTTTGAAGAGGAGGCACTTGCCTTCCATGACAGGCATGGCGCCGAGCGGCCCCAGGTTGCCCAGGCCAAGGACGGCTGATCCGTCGCTGACGACAGCTACCGTGCGCCCGCGGCCTGTGAGTTCGTAGCTGAGCGAGGGGTCGTTGGCGACCGCCATGCTCACGTGGCCGACGCCGGGGGTGTACGCCAGCGACAGGTCGTCGGCGTTCCTCAGGGGCATCCTCGCGTTTATCGAAAGCTTGCCTTGGTACTGGCGGTGGAGGTCTATCGCACGTTGGCCGATGTCGTCTGATGAGGTGGTCATGGTTCTCCAGTCCGCTGTGGCAGAGGTTTGTCGTCGAGAGGTTCCCGGAATCCTAGGCTGTGTGCGGAGCGAGGTCAATTCGGTTCGACTCGACTTCTTGTTTGTTCGGGGACGTGGTTCGGGGCGTGCCTGTTTGGGCGAAGTGTAAGATGTGGGCGATCGATAGGAGAGACATATGTCGGCTAAAAGCGGAGCGCAGGAGCGACTGGATGGCGTCAAGGATGACTTGGTCGCTTTGAGTCGCCGTATTCACGACAATCCGGAGTTGGGCTATGAGGAAGAAAAGGCTTCAGGCTGGCTCGCCGACATGCTCGATGGCGCCGGTTTCAAGGTGGAGCGTGGTATCTGCGATCTGCCGACGGCGTTCAAGGCGACGATAGGCTCGGGGCCTCTCCACATCGCGATATGCGCTGAGTATGATGCGCTGCCTAGCATCGGTCACGCGTGCGGTCACAACGTGATCGCGGCGTCCTCGGTGGGAGCAGCCATCGCTGCTGCGGCCGTTGCCGATGACGTGGGGCTGACGATCAGCGTGATCGGGACGCCCGCGGAGGAAGTGCTCAAGACTGGTGGCAAGATATTGCTGCTGGATCGTGGCGCGTTCGATGGGATGCACGCGGCGATGATGGCGCACCCGGCCCCATGGGACGTGGCGATGTGGCCGATCGTTGCGGCGTCGTTCTTCGAGGTTCATTACACCGGCAAAGCAGCGCATGCGGCAGGCTTTCCTGATAAGGGTATAAACGCTGCTGATGCGATCACCATCGCGCAGACGTCTATCGGCCTCTTGCGACAGCACTTACGTCAGTCTGATCGCGTGCATGGGATCGTGACTAAGGGTGGCGACGCTTTCAACATCATCCCGGCAAACACGTCGGCTGACTTCGCGGTGCGCGCTCGGACGCTTGATGATCTAGGGGATGTGTACGAGAAGGTGATGCGCTGTTTCGAGGCTGGGGCGCTCGCGACGGGTGCGACGCTGGAGATCGTCGGTGGCGATAAGCCGTTCGCCCACATGGAGGACGATATCGACATGGCGGGTTTCTACCAGGCCAACGCGGAGGCGCTGGGGCGCACGTTCCCGACGCCTGGTGGGCCGTCGCCAGCGACGCCGGTGTCCACGGACATGGGCAACGTCTCGCTGGTCTTGCCATCGATCCACCCCGCGTTGGGCATCGATTGCTTGCCTGCGGTGAATCACCAGCCAGAGTTTGCTGACGCGACGATCACGCCTGCTGCAAATCAGGCGATCTACGATGGCGCGCTTTCTCTTGCGTGGACCGCCATTGATATGGCGTCGACCCCGGAAACCCGCGACCGCCTATTGGCGGGCAGGGGGCGTTGATAGCGTCGATCCTGTGGCCCGATGACCGCCTGACTCATGTGACCCAGAAGAGGACGAATTGACGGAAGAATTGGAAAGCCTCGAAGACAGAGGCCTAACCGTTGCTGTGCCCTGGTTCGTTCGATGGGCACCACTGCTGCTGACACTGGTGGTGGTGACGCTCATCATTATAGTTAGAACGGTCACGTGGCCTGAAGCCCCGAAGCCGGGTGACGCGGCGATCGCGAATGGATTCCTTATCGCTATTGAGGACGACGGGAAGCTGCTCAGCTACGGATTTGATCTCCCCGATGGGAGCCGCGTTTTCGACAAGCTACCGATCGGCAGCGGCGTAGCGGAAGCCAACGAAGCTTATGGATGGGAGCGCCAGGGTGCTGGTGCGTTGATCCTTGTTGCCTATGATTCGTCGGACACGAGCGTGAGTCTTCCCTACCTTGAGTACCCCTACTGGGGCACGGCGGCGTGGGCATTGCTCGTCGCGTCCATCTTGCTGCCGATCGCAGTCTGGGTAAGGCGTCGGATGTATCCTTCGACGATTCCGGTGATGCAGACGAGCTAGCAGGAATCGTCCGCGTTATCGGCGATAATGCATCGCACTGCAGGGATCGAGTATCCAGCCAGTATCTGGGAGGCTGTGAAATGACTAGCGCGAACTACAACCCGCTGACGCCTGAAGAGGCTAGGGTTATCGAATCGAAGGGCACCGAGAGGCCGTTCACCGGCGAGTACGACAACTTCTATGAGACTGGATCGTACGTATGTCGTCGCTGCGACGCTGAGCTGTACCGGTCGGTCGACAAGTTCGACGCGCACTGTGGGTGGCCGGCGTTCGACAAAGAAGTCGAGGGGACAGTGCGCCACCTGCCTGACCCGGACGGGATGCGAATCGAGATCGAGTGCGCGAACTGCGGTGGGCACCTGGGCCACGTGTTCATGGGTGAGGGCTTCACGCCAACGAACGCTCGGCACTGCGTGAATTCGATCTCTATGAAGTTTGTTCCTGCTAGCTAATGAGGGAATAGTGGCCTCGCGCGCTTTCCTCTGGTAAAGTACGTCCGCTCCTAGGGAGGCCGCTACGGCGCTTAGGCTTCCCGTGTAGATGCCTCAGATACACAATCAAATAGACCTAGACTCGCACTGAACAGCGCCGCAGTTGCGGCAAACAACCAGGAGGAACCATCGTGACTCACGAACTGCCAGCTCTGCCCTATGCCATCGACGCACTCCAGCCCCACATCTCCCAAGAGACGTTGGAGTTCCACCACGGCAAGCATCACAACGCTTACGTGACCAACCTCAACAACATGACGAAGGAAGGCGAGTTCGCCGATGCGTCCCTTGAGGACATCATCAAGAAGGCGCCCGCAGGCCCGATCTTCAACAACGCCGCGCAGGTCTGGAACCACACCTGCTACTGGGCCTCGATGAGCCCCAACGGTGGCGGCGCGCCGACCGGTGCGATCGCTGAGGCGATCAACAAGACGTTCGGTTCCTTCGAGGAGTTCCAGACCAAGTTCACGGCGAGCGCCACCGGCAACTTCGGTTCCGGCTGGACGTGGCTGGTGAAGAACGCTGACGGCTCCATCGAGATCGTGAACACGTCGAACGCAGGCAACCCGATGACCAACGGCCAGACGCCTCTGCTGACCTGCGATGTCTGGGAGCACGCTTACTACATCGACTACCGCAACGCTCGCCCGGCGTACCTGGCAGCGTGGTGGAACCTGGTCAACTGGGACACTGCCAACGCTGGCCTTTAGGGCTAGGCAGTCGGAATAGACGCGAATCAAAGAAGGGCGGCGCTTAGCGCCGCCCTTCTTGTTTCTTCGGAAAAAGGAGCTAGCTATGCCTGAGTCCTATGGTCCCGGCTCTCCCCCCGTTCTCGTTAGGTCGAAAGTAGCGTTGGAGCTTGCTGCGGAGCTGATCGGGACCCAAGGATGGCCTTTCCTGCGGGCGCACGTAGATCTGCGGCAGCAGGATTTCGACCAGACTGGGTTTGGAATCTTTGGCAGCGGTAGCCCTGATGGGATCGATCAGGTCGCTGCTGGTCAATCTGGCCTGGCAATGATCAATCCTTCAGCGGTGTTGTCGATGGCGTACCGGGGTACCGGCCCGTACTCGGAGCCGCTGCCGCTGCGAACGATTGCTGTGATCCCGTCGTTCGATCAGATCGTGCTTGGTGTCATGGAGGGCACGGGGCTGACGTCGTTCGATGACATCCGTGAGCAGAAGTACCCGTTGCGCGTGTCGCTACGTGGGCCTGCAGGCAACTCTGTGCCGTTGGTGGCGAACGAGATCTGCAAGGCGCATGGCTTCACGCTGGACGATATCGTGTCCTGGGGTGGCGAGGTGTCGTACTTCAGGCGCTTGCCTGGAGCCAGGCTCGTGGACATCGAGAAGGGCGAGGCTGACGCGGTGTTCGATGAGGCGGTGCAGCAGTGGGTTGATCCAGGGGCTGCGATGGGCATGCGCTTCTTGCCGGTGGAGGACGAGGCGATGGCCAAGCTGGAGTTGCTGGGATTACGACGCGGGCCGGTGCTGAAGTCTGATTTCCCCAACCTGGCTGCGGATTTCCAGTCGGTCGATTTCTCGGGTTTCCCCATATTCACGAGCGCTGATGTGCCGGATGAGCAGGTGGCGGCGATCTGCGCGGCGCTGGTCGCGCGCAAAGGGAACATCCCGTGGGAAGGGGTCGGTCCGCTGCCACTTGAACGGATGTGCATCGACCATCGCGAGGGGCCCCTAGACGTTCCACTGCACCCCGCGGCGGAGGCTTTCTGGCGAGCGCAGGGATTCCTTGGTTAGCGACGACCGGAGCTAGCTTCGTTTCCGGCCTGCCGTCTCATGGGCTACCGCGATGACGAGGGCTGCGCTGAGCGCGAGCCACGCGCCGGCGGCCAGGAACGCGGCTTGCGGGCCTGTGGCTTCGTAGAGCCCGCCGATGACGAGGGGGACTGCGACTGAGGCGGTGCTGCGTACGAGGGACCAGAGACCGAGGAAGGTGCCGCGTCCCTGTTCTGGGGCCAGATCCATGACGAAGGCTTGAGTCGTGCCGATGGTCATGCCTTCGCCCATGCCGAATGCGGCCATGGCGAGTACGAGCGCGGCGTAGGTGGGGCTGACCGCGAGCAGTACGGTGCCGAACGCTAGTAGGAGCAGGCCCGGCGCCAACGACCACTTGCGTCCGTAGCGGTCGGAGATCATGCCGTTGGGGTACGCGACGAGCATCCCCAGTAGCGCGGCCACGCTGACGAGCGCGCCTAGCGTGCCCGGAGAGATGCCGACGCTGTCGTAGGCGTGCACGGGAAGTATCGAGAAAGTTACGCCTTGCTGGAGGACGGTTCCTGCGATGGTTGCTGAACCGAGTGCGAGGAACGTGCTGTTAGCGAAGGTGCGTAGCCCGAAGCGGGCGGGGCCAGAGTTAGAGGCATCGCTCGACTTCTGCGTGACGCGCTCGACGGTCGGCCGCGACTCGCGGATGAGCAGCAGTATCACGACGACGATGGCGAACTTGGTGATGGAGTCGAACAGGAAGATGTGGCGTAGTTCGAACAGTGTGGCGATGAGGCCGCCGGTGGCTGGCCCCGCGACGGCGCCGAACCTGCCGGACAGGGTGCGTACGGCGAGGAAGCGGCCACGATTCTCACGGGTAGTGACGTCCGAGATCATGACGCTGACGCTGGTGATAAAGATGGCGACTCCGCCCTGGGCGATGAACTCGAACGCGATGAACGCGACGTAGCTGTCGGTGAAGTACTGACCGAGGGAGCACGCGCCACGCAGTCCGGCGCCCAACAGCATGAGAGGTTTGCGACCGAAACGGTCGGTCAGCCACCCGGTCATCGGCCCTGCGACGATGCGGGCGACGCCGGTGATGCTGACCATGACACTGACGAGGAAGATGCTGTCAGTGATTTCGAATGCGTAGAGCGGGCGGGCGAGTTGAATGGCGCCGGAGCCGAAGCTCCACATGAAGAAAGCGAAGAACAGCGGTAGGCCCTGGATGACCTGCTTCATGTTCCAGGCATCGTCCCGACGCGACCGATCGGTGCCCATATGGTTCGCCTCGTGTGTGGGCTAGCTAGTTGGACAGGCTTTCAAAGGCCGCGCGCACCTGACCGGCGGCGAAGGCGAGGTCGTCGTCGGTGTGCGCGAGGGATACGAAGCCTGCCTCGAACTGTGAGGGCGCAGTGTACACGCCACGTTCGAGCAGGCCGTGGAAGTAATTCGCATAGCGCTCAGTGTCAGCATCGGCGGCCTCCGACCACGTGGTGATCGGCGCTTCGGCGAAGAACGTGGTGAATGCTGAGCCGACTCGGTTAACCGTGACTTGTGTGCCGGTGGCATCCGCTGCTGCACGTACGCCTTGCTCGGCGAGAGCGCCAAGCTCGTCCAGGCGTTCGTAGACGCCAGGCTTGCCCAGCTCGGTGAGGCAGGCGATGCCCGCAGAGACGGCGAGCGGGTTCCCCGATAGCGTTCCCGCTTGGTACGCGGGGCCTAGCGGCGCGGCCATGCGCATGATTTCTTCGCGCCCGCCATAAGCGCCTACGGGGAGTCCTCCGCCGATGATCTTGCCGAGGCACGTGAGGTCTGGCGTGACGCCGTACAGGCCCTGGGCGCCATGCAGGCCGACGCGGAACCCAGAGATGACTTCGTCGAAGATCAGCAGTGCGCCCTCGTCGCGGGTTAGCTTGCGCAATGCTTCAAGGAAGCCTGCGTTGGGAGGAACGATGCCCATGTTGCCGGCAACGGGCTCGATGATGATGGCGGCGATCTGATTAACGTTGGCTGCGAATAGCTCTTTGACCGAGTCAAGGTCGTTGTACTCGGCCACGAGGGTCTCGGCGGCGTAACTCTCGGGCACGCCAGCGCTGGTGGGTACGCCGTGCGTCGCCATACCGGAGCCAGCCTTCACTAGCAAGCCGTCCGCGTGGCCGTGGTAGTTGCCGTTGAACTTGATGATCTTGGAGCGGCCGACGAATGCACGCGCCATGCGAATGGCGCTCATGGTGGCTTCTGTTCCGGAGCTGACGAGCCGCATCATCTCGATGGACGGCAGTGCGCCGACGATTAACTCCGCGAGTTGGAGCTCTTTCTCGGTGGGCGCACCAAAGCTGGTGCCGTCGGCTGCCGCTTTCTGGACGGCCTCGACGACGACGGGGTTCGCGTGACCGAGGATCAGCGGGCCCCAGGAGCCAAGGAAGTCGACGTACTCGTTGCCGTCGACGTCCCAGACGTGGGAGCCGTTGCCACGTGCGAGGAATGGAGGCGTGCCGCCCACACCGCCGAAGGATCGTACGGGGCTGTTGACGCCGCCAGGCATCAGCTTCTGGGATCTTTCGAAGAGCTCCTCAGAGCGTGAGAGATTCATTGGTTCGTGACTCCGACAAAGAGAAGTGTTCGCTAGCCCATCGCCAGCATCATCTGAAGTGCAACAGGGTCGCTCAAGGTCGACCGGTACTTTCTGAATTCGGCGATCAGCATCCACCGGTCGCGGTAGATGCGCAGTCGCTCACCGAGGGTTTCGCCCATGTCGTCCTGGTCGAAATTCAAGGTATGCGTGGGGCCACCGGGCACTCCCGCTGAGAAGCGCTCGAAGATGTTGGAGGGGATCACCCATGTTTCGTCGGCGGTCACGCAGAGGAAGAAGACGTAGGGCTTGGGCCTGAAACGCCCCATGGTGAAGGCACGCCCGCTGGCGTCGGGCTCGAGGATGCGCAGTTCGATGTACTGGCCGTCTGCGCCACGGACGGCCAGGTCGATGTCGTTGGCGCCGACGAGAGGCACGAATAGGCTCGCGCCAGCCGCTTTGAGGCGGTCGGCTACCTGCTGTTGGGTGGGAGTGAGTGCCAAGGTTAGGTGTTCTCTCGGAGTACGCGGGCCGCGTCCTTGGCGAAGTAGGTCATGATCAGGTCTGCTCCAGCGCGTTTGATGGAGGTGAGCATCTCCATCATTGCAGCGGTTTCGTCCAGCCAACCAGCGGCGGCTGCGGCCTTGAGCATCGAGTACTCGCCAGACACGTTGTAAGCGGCCATGGGGTGATCGAATCGTTGGCGGGCCTGGGAGAGGATATCCAGGTAGGCAAGGGCCGGTTTCACCATGAGGATGTCAGCGCCTTCGAGGGCGTCTTGCTCCATCTCACGGAGCGCTTCACGGGCGTTGGCACCGTCCATCTGGTAGGCCTTCCGGTCGCCAGATTTTGGGGTGGATTCTGCGGCGATGCGGAACGGGCCGTAGTAGGCGGACGTGAATTTCGATGCGTAGGCCATGACGGGAACGTTGGCCATGTCTGCGGCGTCGAGGGCGGCGCGCAGCGCTGCGATCTGCCCGTCCATCATGGCCGACGGCGCGACGATGTCAGCGCCAGCGCGGGCCTGGGAAACGGCGGTCTTGGCCAGTAGCTCAAGCGTGGGGTCGTTGTCGACGATACCCGCGTCGGTGAGGACGCCGCAGTGGCCATGGTCGGTGTACTCGCAGAGGCAGACATCGGTGATAACGACCATGTCAGGCATGGCTTGCTTGATGGCTCTGGTGGCCTGCTGGATGATGCCGTCGTCGTCATAGGCTTCGGTGCCGAGGTCGTCCTTGGAGGATGGCACCCCGAACAGCAGGACTGCGGGGACGCCCAGGCTCTGGGCTTCGGCGACCTCGATGAGTAGCTGGTCCACGGAGAACTGGAACTGGCCAGGCATGGGGTCGATAGGCAGGCGCACGTCACGACCGTGGGTCACGAAGAGGGGATAGACGAAGTCGCGAGGTGACAGCTGCGTTTCGCGAACCATGCCGCGTAGCGCTGCGGTTTGGCGCATGCGTCGTAGGCGCACCTGGGGGAATCCCGCAGCGCCCTCGGTACTGGTCGTTCGGCGGCTCAGCAATTCGCTCATGATCAAGCTCCCTGTTGCTGGGTGGTGATGGTTTGGTTTGCTGCGGTCATGGCGGCGACGACACCGGAGACGGTGTGCTCAGCAGCCTCGATGTCCACGTGGACGCCGAGCTCGCGTGCGGTGGCGCTGGTGACGGGGCCGATGGAGATCACGCGGACGTTGTCCAACAGGCTCACGTCTCCATCGATCAGCGCGACGAGGTTGCGGACGGTCGATGAGCTCGTGAATGTTACGGCGTCGATGGCGCCGGAACTGAGTAGTTCGCGGGCCTTGGTGGCAGAGTCGGCGGGAGTGATGGTGCGGTAGGAGTCGACTTCGTCGATGTTCGCGCCGAGTTCGCGCAGGCCATTGGACAACGTGTCGGTGGCGATGTCAGCACGAGGCAAGAGCACGCGAGTGTCCTTCATGTCGAACGCGGCGAACCCCTTGGCGACCGCCTCCGTCGTGTAGGTGTCTGGCACGAAGTCGGGCACGATGCCGTGGTTCCGTAGCGACGCGGCGGTCGCGGGGCCGATGGCGCCCACCCGGACGCCGCCGAATGCTCGGGCGTCTTTGCCTGCGGTGGCGAGCCGGTCGAAGACGGCGTCCACGCCGTTGGTTGAGGTGAAGACTACCCATGCGTAATCGCTCAGAGCGGCCAGCGCGGCGTCGAGCTTGGCGTAGTCGGTGAGGCTTTCGATCTGGATCGTGGGTAGTTCGATGGGCTGCGCGCCTTCGACGATGAGTAGCTTGGAGAGCACGCTCGCCTGTTGGCGTGAGCGGGTGACGAGTACAGATTGGCCGAAGAGGGGGCCGGTGTCGAACCAGCGCATGCGCTCATGGAGGGCCGCGACGGCACCGATGACGGTGATGACGGGGTTCGATAGGCCTGCGGTGTTGCCTCGCTCAACGATGTTGGCGAGGGTGCCACTGACGCTGCGCTGCTTAGGCGTTGTGCCCCACTGGGTCACGACGACTGGAGTGTCGGCGGGTTTGCCGTTGGCGACCAGCGCGTCGATGATGTTGGGCAGGGCGCGCCAACCCATGAGAACGACGAGTGTGCCCTTCACTTTTGCGAGCGCTACCCAGTCGGTGTCGATGCCAGGTTTGGTGGGGTCTTCTGACCCGGTGACCACGGTGAACGAAGTTGAAAGGCCACGGTGAGTTACGGGGACGCCAGAGTAGGCGGGGACAGCGATGGCGGAGGTGATGCCGGGCACGACTTCGTAGGGCACGCCTGCCTCGATGAGGGTGTCGATCTCCTCACCGCCACGGCCGAACACGAAGGGGTCTCCACCCTTGAGGCGGACCACTATCTTGCCTTGGAGGGCCGCCGTCGAGAGGGTGTCGTTGATCTGCTGCTGGAAGCCGCCGGGAGTTTCGGGCTCCTTGCCCATGAAGACGCGCTCGGCAGATTCGGGGGCGAGCGCCAGAAGCTCAGGGCTTGCGAGGCGGTCGTAGACGACCACGTCGGCGTTCTTGAGGCACTCTGCGCCTTTGACCGTTAGCAGCCCAGGATCGCCTGGACCCGCGCCAACCAGATAGACCTTGCCAACGCTCATCTCGTTACTCCATGCATCAGGTCGCCCGCGCCCTGGGCCAGCAGTTCGGCGTAGGCCGCCGTGCCTGCGATCTCGGGGTCATCAGCGGGGCCCGTAACTTCAACTCGGTAGCTGATCGATCCGTCCATCGGCGTTACCGTCGCGAAGAGTCGAATCTCGTCTCCGTCCAACGTTGCGTGCGCGCCTATGGGTAGCTGGCAGCCCCCGCCTGCAGCTCGCAGGACTTCGCGCTCTGCCGCTACCGCCACGGCGGTTGGGCGGTGCGATATGGCCCGCATCAACGCAAGGATCTCGCTGTCGTCTGACCGGGATTGCGCAGCGATTGCTGCCTGGCCAGGCGCCGGCGCGCAGATGGCAGGGGATAGGTATTCGGTGATGCGCTCTGCCATGCCCAAGCGACGTACGCCTGCGGCTGCGAGGATGGTGCCATCGTAGTCGGGGCCTTCGGCCTTCCGGAGACGCGTCTCGATGTTGCCACGTATAGGGATGAACAGGACATCTTTACGGCCGTGCTTCAACTGCGCGATCCGGCGTGGGCTGCTCGTCCCGATCCGCGAACTCTCCGGCAGGTCGATGAAGTCGTGGCTGTACCGGCTGACGAGCACGTCGCGCGGGTCTTCGCGTTCGAGAACCGGCACGATGGACAGGCCTGGTGTGATCTCGGTGGGTAGGTCTTTTAGCGAGTGCACGGCTAGGTCGATGCGCTTTTCCAGTAACGCGCTTTCGATGGCAGTGGTGAACACGCCGAGGCCAAGGCTGCCGAGGGGTGCATCCGGTGCGGCGTCGCCGGTGGACGTGATCACCTCAACATCGAATTCGGCGGAAGGGTCGATGGCGCGCATGGCGGCCATGACCATCTCGGTCTGAGCGATGGCGAGGGTGCTGCCACGGGTGCCTATGCGGATGGCAGGGCTCATTCGTCGAGCGCGAAGAGCTCGCGCGCGGCTTGGGTGAACGATTCGTCGTTGCGGTCGCGGAGGGCCTTGGTCGGGTCATGGAGGAGCTTCTTCACCAGAGACTTGGTCATGGCTTCGAGGCGCTCGGCGTGCTCGACGGTCAGGCCTTCGACGTGGGCGATGGTCTTTGCCACCTCGGCGGCGCGGATGTCCTCCGCGCGGTGCCGCATGCCAGCGATGGTGGGGGTCATGCCACGAGATGCCCACCAGGCGTTGAAGCGGTCCATCTCCTCATCGACGATGGACTCGACCTTGAGCGCCTCGGTTTCGCGTTCGCGGCGGTTGGCCTCCGCGATGGCTTCCAGGTCATCCATGGTTCGTAGGGTGATGCCGTCTAGGTCGGCAACGGCGGGGTCCACGTCGCGAGGCACAGCGAGGTCGATCATCAGCAGCGGGCGATCCTGCCGTGATGACATTGCGTCGTACATGGTTTTCAGGCCGATCACGAAGTCAGGTGCGCCAGTGGAGGTGACGACGATGTCGGCTTCGCTTATCAGCTCTGGCAGTCGATCGAGCGTGGCGACGTCGGCGCTCAGCGCCTGGGAGAGATCGAGCGCATTGGCGAGGGTGCGGTTGGCGATGCGGATCGAGGCGATGCCTGCGTCTCGCAGCGCTTGTGCGGCGAGCTTAGAGGCCTCACCAACACCAACGATGAGTGCGTGTCGTTGTGATAGGTCGCCCATGGCGCGGCGTGATATCTCCACGCAGGCTCGACTGGTGGATAGCGCGTTGCGGCTGATGGCGGTCTCGGTGCGGGCGCGCTTACCGGTGCGCAGGGCGGAGTGGAACACGTGAGCGAGGACACCGGGGGCTGTGCCATGGCGGCTGGCTACACCAAAGGCGTCTCGCACCTGGCCGAGGATCTCGGACTCGCCGATGATGAGGGAGTCGAGGCTGGAAGCGACCCGGTAGAGGTGCTTCACGGCGTCTTCCTGCTCCAGCGTGTACAGATGAGGAGTGAGATCGCTGTTGCCACTGATGGAGGTGAAGAACGCGTCCAGCGCATCGCGCCCTGTCTCGCCGTCGCGTGCGACGGTGTAGACCTCGGTGCGATTGCAGGTGGAGACAACGACGCCTCGACCAGCGATGTCTTTCAGCGTCTCCAGTGCATCGGGCAACTGGTCTCTCGTGAAGCTCACCGACTCTCGCGTCGCAAGCGGCGCAGTGCGGTGGCTCAGGCCTGTCATCACAACTCTCACGGGTCTTCTCCCTAGCGTGCCGTCGCTAGAAGTGCGTCTAGCAGGCGGTCCTTGGCTTCATCTGTCTTTCCAGCTTGCACCAGCTCCAAGAGCTCGGTAGTCATCGCAGCTTGCCACGTCTCTGGTGGTGCGGAGGTTCCCTGGGCACGCACCTCAGCGCGGGCCTCACCTAGTACGCCTGCGGCATCGGCCCATTCCATGCAGCGGCAGTACGCGCCGCTATGCGGTTCGTTGTGCGCTGGATCCTGGTCGCCGTTCATGAGTTCCCGCAGTTTGCGGGCGAGGGCAGGGCTGCTGCCCGATGTCGAAATGGCGACGGTTACGGGGCCGCGTTCGATGATCGCGGGGGCGATGAACCCGCAGAGGGGTGTGACATCTACCACGTTCAACAGCGTGTTTTCGCGTTGGGCCTCGGCGTGCACTTCACGATTGACCGACTCGTCGTCGGTGGCCGCGATGGCGAGCGTCGCGCCTGCGAGGTCGCCTTGCTCGTACGGTCGCTTGTGCCATTGGACTTGACCGGCGTCAGATAGCTTCTCAATCACGTTGGTTGCCGTGGGGCTGACCAGCGTGACGTTGGCCTCCGATGCGAGGAGCTGCGTTACTTTGCGCTCCGCGACGACGCCAGCGCCGATGACGACGCATCGCTTACCAGTGAGGTTGAGGTATGCGGGGTAGTAGCGGGTCACGCCGTCGCTCCCGCCTCGTTCATTTCGTGCTCCACGAAGTAACGGACACGGGTCTTCTTGTACTCGCGGGTGCTGTAGAGCATCTGGTACTCGTCGATGCCGGTCGCCTTGGATATCTCTTCTGCCAACTCTTCGCATTTCTCTTTGGTGGGCGCGTGGAGCATGGTGAAATGTGAGTATTGCCAATCGGGGAATGTCGGGCGTTCGTAGCAGTGGGTTACCCAAGGGCTTTCTGCCATCTTGAGGCCAACCTCGTCGGCGCGCTCTTTGGGAACCTTCCAGACTGCCATTGCGTTGGCCTTGAAGCCTGCCTTGCGGTGGTACAGGACGGCAGAGTATCGGCGCATGATCTGGCGTTCCTGGGCCTCGGCTGCCCAGTCGAACAGTTCGCCCGTCGTCATGCCCAAGCGTTCGGCCATGGCGTCGAAGGGGCGTGGTATCAGCGGAAGATCTTCCTGGAGTTCTCGGATGATTTCGATATCACGATCCGAGATGGGAACGGCTTTGTTCCAGTCGTTGTTGATCGCCGGCTTCTTCTCTTGGGCGGAACCCTTCTTGCCGTAGCCGTCGGGCGAGTAGTACTCGTAGGCTGCGCCTTCGTTCTTGACCATGTCAAAGTTGACGCCGATCTTGAAGAACCGGATGGTCGGCATGATCCGTGAGATCTCGGCGCCGGTTTCTTCGGCCAGCCGGTCGATGACGCTATTCAGGTCTTCGTAGGGCGGGACGGCGAGGGTGAACCACAGGTTGTAGGTGCCATTGCGGGCGTAGTTGTGGCTGACGCCGGGGAGCTTGTTGATGTGGTGCGCGCCCTTCTCCAGCTTGCCAGGGGGGAGTTGGAACGCGACGAGGGTTGTCTTGTAGCCCAGTTTGCGAGTGTCGAAGATCGCGGCGATGTGCCGGATCACGTTCTTGCCCTTTTGGTAGGCGATTCGCTCGATGAGATCGGACTCGGTAGTACCAAGCGCTTGGGCCATCTCGTGATAGGGGCGCTCCGACATGGGGAACCGCGATTGCACCAAGTTGAGCATTCGCTTGTCCAATTGATCCGTCCGGTGGGACGTTGTCGTAGTCATCAGCGTGTACCTGCTTTTCGTGGGGTGAGCTTGGGCTTGGTTGCCTTAACACTCTGCTTGAGGGGCTCCTGGCTGTACTGGGAGGTAAGGCTCAGTAGCACGCAGTCGGTCAACTTAGTGAGGTGGTCGAGCATGACGTAGGCTTCTTGGACCGTTGCGCCTCGCTTTGTAAGCGTCGGTTTGATGGCTTCGATGGTCGCGTTGCGGAAGAAAAAGAAGGCCTGTAGCGCGTCGGAGAGAATGATCCCGCGCGAGGCGATCTCGAATCCATACGTCGCGCCGAGTACGGATGCCTGAACCAGGCTTTCGGGTTTCTCGGGCTGTTCTATGTAATCGATGCACAGGTCGAGAAACTCCCGACCCAACATACGCATGCGTTTGTGGCCCTCGTCGTCGAAGCGCTCCATCCACGAGGGAAGGTTCGGGCGGGTCTCGCCTTTGACGGTGCGCCGGATGCGCGGTAGAACCGACGGGTCGCCGACGTGGACGCCATCCGGGCCGGCTTGGTCGCCTGCGATCAGTGAGTAGATGTCTTCAGTCGAAAAACGCCGGTGCCCTCCGGGCGTTCGGAACGCGCGAACGAGACCGTTGTCTGCCCACTGTCGGAGCGTCGCCTCGTTGATGCCCAACAGCGTGCGTGCCAAACCTAGCGTCAGCCACTTGCGCTCGCCGATGGGGTCTGCCGAGTTGTTGGTCACGATTGCGATTCCTCGATGCTCGTTTGGGGCCCCTTGGCTCCTGAGCGGTACACCGATTTCTACAGGTTCAGAGGCGAATCTATAGAATCCTACTGAAACCTAGGGATATCTGTCGAGGGGGGGCACCCTGAAAAATTCGTAAAGAGTTCTGGTTGCAGAGGATTGGTACGCCCGTGGGGGATAGCATATGGACAGGTGATACGCCGCAATCCGGGCTCGGGTCGCGCGAATTCGGCAAGACATCAAGCGGCCGTTTGAGGTAGGAGAACCCCTGCACCGAAGAGGACGCGCGTCGGGTTGCGACTGCGAACCTGGGCGGCTTGTGCGGCACTCGCATGGTGCAAGCGTAGAAGGTTTGACCTCTAGCGACGTTCATCGATAACATCGCGCCACTGTGTTGCCCATGCAGCGGGTGTGGGTACAGGCTTTCATTGCTGTTGGTGCGGCAAGGGCGGCGAGGGAGATGTGGCGTGACTACGACGGGTAACCAGCAAGCATTGGCTGAGGCGCGGAGCAGCGCGCAACGTCTGCTCGACAGTCTGGGCAGCGTGATCTTGGGCAAGGTGGATGAGCAGCGCCTGGCCGTGATGGCGTTGATGTGCCGCGGTCATTTGCTCATCGAGGATGTGCCCGGGGTCGGCAAGACCATGCTTGCTCGCAGCATCGCGCTCTCGATCGGCGGCACTTTCAGGCGGATCCAGTTCACTCCCGACCTCCTGCCCTCAGACATCACGGGTGTGTCGGTGTTTGATCAGAAGAGCGGCGAATTCGAGTACCGCCCAGGCCCCATCGTGGCGCAGGTTGTACTTGCGGACGAGATCAACCGTGCATCACCGAAGACCCAGGCAGCGCTGCTCGAGAGCATGGAGGAGCGCCAGATCACGGTGGACGGCGTGACCCACGCGATGCCTGATCCGTTCATCGTCATGGCAACGCAGAACCCGATCGAATATGAAGGCACGTTCCCTCTACCCGAGACGGAGCTGGACCGCTTCATCGTGCGTATCCACCTTGGTTATCCGACGTTCGCGGATGAGGTGTCGGTTCTGGAAGCCCAGCGCTTGGCTCACCCGATCGAGACGGTCGAGCAGGTGATCACTGAGGGCGAGCTTCGGTCGATGCAGGCAGCGGTGAAGGATATCCACGTTGAAGAGGCGATCCGCGAGTACGTCGTCGCGATCGTGACGGCGACGCGAACTCACGGCAGCTTGTACCTGGGCGCGTCACCACGCGGTTCGCTGGCGCTGTTCAGGCTGGGCCAAGCACGGGCGCTGCTGGACGGACGCGATTTCGTGCTTCCAGACGACATCAAAGAGTTGGCGTTCCCTGCGTTGGGTCACCGCATCATCCTTAACTCGTCTGCGCGCATCGAGGGCGTAACCGCAATGGATTGCATCGCGGACGTGCTTGAGCAAACGGTGGTTCCTGGAGCGGAGCCGGGCGCATAGTAGTGGCAGCGGATCTAATGGCAACGGAGCTATTAGGAGCAACGGGTGTCGTGGAGGTTGTGGATTGAGGGCTCGTGTCTACTGGGCCGCGTTGGTCGGGGCGTTGCTGATCCTCGCTCTCGTGACCGCGTCCCCCATCCTTTACACGCTTTTATTCGCGCTGCTCGCTGTTCCGCTGGTGGGGTACGGCGCGAGCATCTTCTCGGCTCGCCGATTGGCAGGCGAGGTAAAGCGACTAACGCCTTTCCTTCAGGTGGGTGACACCCTCCAGGAGGAGATAACCCTCAAGAATCTGCACTGGTTCCCTAAGCTGTTGCTCGAAGCGGAACACCAGACAACACCTTTCGGAACGAACGGTAAGGTCATGACGCTGTGGCCCTATAGCTCTTCGTCCTGGATCAGCACCAAGCATTGTGAGCGTCGTGGTCTTTACCGATTCGGGAAGCTCCGCGTGACGAGCCGCGACCCGTTGGGTCTGTTCAATCGAACGCTGGAGTTTGGCGATGAGCAGGTTGCCCTGATCTTCCCGGCGACCGTTGATCTGCCTGGCTTCTTCGTCCCGGCTGGTCATGGGTGGACCGAGGGGTTGGTGCGCGGGCGTACGTTCACGCCCAGCCCGATCGCAGCAACAGTTCGCGACTATGTGTCTGGCGATAGCGTGGCGCAGGTTCACTGGCCCTCGACTGCCCACAGGGGCAAGCTGATGGTCAAGGAATTCGAGCGAGAGCCGTCGGGGCCAGCCGACGCGGTTTGGGTTTTGATTGACCTAGATGATCGCGTGCAAGGTGGGCAGGGCGCCGAGAGCTCGGTGGAATACTCGGTGACTATCGCAGGCTCTGTAGCTAAGCGTTTCTTGGACGCAGGGCGGACGGTCGGGCTCGTCGTCAACGGCGAGGAGCAGACGATCGTGCGGCCAGGTACGGGGCTCGAGCAGATGGGACGTGTGCTCCAAACCCTCGCGCTCGCGGAGCCGGGCAGGCTTGGGACGATCCTCGATGCCGCCAACATGACCGCGGCAGAGCTGACGCGGGGGGCGAGCGTGGTCATCGTGTCGTCGGCGTCGCCCTCGGAGGTTGCGTCCGCCGGGCGAGTCCTGGAGGCGTACGGCGCGGGAGTCGTGCCAATCATCGTAGAGGCTGCAAGCTTCGATGGCGCGCCTCCCGCGCGTGGCGGGTCGTACCGCCTCCCCGGCACGGCTTTTGATGCCTATGTTGTTCATGCGGGCGATGAGATCGAACAGCGACTCGATTACAGGGTGCATGGGCATGGCAATGTCGTAAACGTCGCGCTGGCGCAGGGGGGCGGCCGATGAGAGTGGCCGCTGCTCCAGTGCGTGCGGTCTCGATCTGGGAGCGCTACATCAATGGCGCCGGGCTGACGGTGACGTTGGCGCTGCTGGTCGTTCTTGCTGTCACCTACCCGATCCAAGATGCAAATTGGGTCAGGGAGATGGTTCCGCTCACCGTCGTTGGGGTTTTCTCTGTGGGGTTTTCGACGTGGCTTGCGGTCATGAACATTCCTGGCTGGAAGGCGCACCTATGGTCGCTGTTCGTTGGTTTCTGGATGGTTCTGTTCGTTGGCGCGGCACTGCTGGACAATCAGATCTACAACCTCATCGTTGAACTGAACGATTGGGTCGGCGCGCTGGGCACAGACGAGGTTCAGAGTGGGGTGGCTATATTCGCTGTGTTCCTCGCGTCGGTGACGTGGATGCTGGGGCATACGGCGGTGTGGATGGCGCTTCGCCTCCGGCAGGGGTGGGCAGCGGTTGCTCTGGGCGGGACGACCCTGGCCATCGTGCTCAGCAATACGGAGGGCAACGATGCGCTTTGGCTGTCGTTGTTCATGATTGCGAGCATCCTGCTGCTGATCCATATGGCCATCGCCCAGCGTATGGTCGGGTGGCGAGCGAAACGCCTATCGTTCGAGTCGATCACCGTTCTATCGCAGTCCGGGATCATCTTGGTGGCAGGGGTTCTGATCATCTTGGGGGTCTCTGCGCTCCCCGCTCCTCAGTTCGCTCCGCTGGGTTTCATCGCGGAGGCTCTGGAAGACACAGCGCAATCCGCGTCGGATGAGTTCTCACGATTGTTTAATGGGCTTCCGTCGCGTCGTCACGTTAATACCATCACCTTTGATGACCTCACTCAGTTCCAGGGCAACCCGAACCTCACTGCGGATCTGCTGTTCACGGTGACCGGGGAAGACGCCAACTATTGGCGCGCGCGTACGTACACGACGTATACGGGCGCAGGATGGGACACGCTTGGCGCGTGGAGAGAGTTCAGTGAGTCCGGTGCAGATGACGATTCACGGGTGCGTTCCGAGCATGAATTCACTGTGGTCGCGGCTACGGACACGTTGTTTCACGCTGGCCTGGCGGCGGAGTTTGATAGACCTATCGAGGCGCTGACGACACCGACGCTTCCTGATGATGCCCTTCAGATCCGTTTCACCGAGGGACTTGAGTTCTTCCCGACCCGCACGAATATCAAGTACACGTCTGTAGGCAACGCTTCGACGGCAACAGCGTTCGCGTTGCGCAGGGCGGATGCCGCCGTACCCCCAGAGATATCGGAGATCTACACGCAGGTGCCGAGCACGCTTCCGCGGCGCGTGACCCGGCTAGCGCGTGAGTTGACGGCGGAGCACGACAGTGTGTTCGACAAGGCAAAGGCGATAGAGGAATACCTGAAGTCATTCCTGTATAACTTGGACATCACCGCGCCGCCGGAAGGCCGGGATGGCGTCGACTACTTTTTGTTCGATCTGCAACAGGGCTACTGTGATTACTACGCGTCTTCGATGACGGTGATGCTGCGAACACTAGGGATCCCCGCCCGCTACGTGCTCGGGTATGCGACAGGCCAGTTCGACCCGGATGCGAACAGTTGGCAGGTGCTTCAACTCAACTACCACAGTTGGGTTGAGATCTACCACGGCGATCTGGGCTGGATCCGGTACGAGCCGACTCCCGCTAACGGTATCGAGTTCGGTGGGCAGGCCAATCCAGCAGCACCGCCCAGCGTGGTCGACGCGCCCGATTTCGGTGAGGGACCGTTCCCTGAGGATGACGAGGGCGAGTCCGACCCAATAGGCGATTTCACCGCGCAGGATCGGACGTACGTTAGTCTCAAGGGGCTGCTGCTGGGAGTAGTCGCACTTGCGGTTGCTCTGCTGGCGTACGTCTACTACCGGTGGTGGTGGCGGCTGGGCCGACTGGCTCGCGCCGATGAGTTGTACGCCAAGATGACTCGGCTAGCCACGCTGTTGGGGGTGCCGCCTAATCCCGCGCAAACGCCGTTGGAATACGTCGAATCGCTGGCGGCGGAGATACCTGAGCACGCCGCCGCTTTCCGCGAACTGGGGCGCGTTTACTCAACCCGAAGGTACGCCCAGGGCACGATTTCGATGGTTGACTTGCGCGAGGCTGAACGCGCTTGGAGCGCGCTGAGGTGGCCTCTGGCGCGCCGGATGTTCAGGGTGCGCCCGGCGTAGGGCGACGGCTGGGCATCCGCTAGACTGCACGTAGGCTCCCCCATATCCCCTGGTCCCGAAGGTAAGCATGTCCGCTGAACCCCGAAGCCGGAAGAATTCCGGAATCTACTACGGCTGGTACGTCATAGGCGCCATGTTTTTCATGGCGTTGATCGGCGTTGGCCCGCGCCAAGGACTCGGTCTCTTCTTTGATCGCTGGACTGATGAGTTCGGCGTGAGCATCTCGATGCTCTCCCTCATGGTTGGTGTTGGTTGGCTGGTCAACGGGATCGCGCACCCGTTCGTGGGCAACCTCACCGACCGTTACGGTGGGCGCATCGTGATGTCCGTGAGCATGGTCGTGGTAGGTGTTGGTAGCTTCCTGATGGGTGCCGCAGCCAACCTGTGGATGCTTGCCCTTGTTTACGTTCCGCTGGTCTCAGTAGGCATGGCTGGAATCTTGTTCGTCCCTGCGTCGGCAGTGGCGTCGCGTTGGTTCAAGCGGCAGCGTGGCACCGCCATCAGTGTGCTTACTTCGGGCGCGTCTGTCGGCGGGATGCTGATGGTTCCGTTCATGGCGTACATGCTGGATGTCGTGGATTGGCGCGTGGCGTGGATGGTGGTCGGCGGGATGTTGCTCGGTGCGTCGCCATTGCTGTGGTTCGTGCTGCGGAACAACCCTCGGGAATTGGGCCTGTGGCCTGATGGCGACGACGGCCCCGCCGATGCAGTTGCCGCGACCAGTGTGACTGGGCTTGGACGTCAGGGGCCACTCGCGGTCGATCGCTGGCAGACCGCTTACCGGAGCAGCCCCATGTGGGTGTTGACCTTGGGGTATGTCGTTTGTGGCATCACCACGGGATCGATCGCTGTCCACTTCGTCCCCTACGCCGTCAGTGTGGGCATTTCGGTGAAGACGGCGGCCCTAGCGTTCGCGCTGCTGAACCTGATCAATCTCGCGGCGGTGCTCACTACGGGCGTCATCTCCGACCGTATGCTCCGCAAGAATCTGCTAACCGTTGTGTACGGGGTACGCGGATTGGCGTTTGTCGCCCTTGTGGTTTTTCCGCCAGGCGTGGGCCTTTGGGTGTTCGCTATCGTGGGGGGTATGTCGTGGCTGGCATCGGTGCCACAGGTGGGTGCGCTCACAGCTGAGATCTATGGGATCCAACGCGCCGGGACGCTGAACGGGATGCTCACGCTGGTCCACCAGGTGGGTGGGGCGCTTGCTGTGTTTGGGGCGGGGCTGATCTTCGATCTTTCCGGATCGTACGAGCCGTTCTTCATCGTTGCGGCAGCGACTCTAGTCTTCGCGTCGCTCGTAAGCTGGGTGCTTCGTGAGCGTGCATGCTCGGTGCGGTTCGTTGAAGCCGACAGCCAGACCGGGCTTGCCACCGAGAATTCGTAGGGAGCTCGTATGCCAGCGCTTGCGGTGCTTGCTCACCATTCCGAGCCCAGTGACCCTCGTCTGCTGCGATGGGTGATCGACACGCTTGAACCGATGTTGGGACTTGGACCAGCCGTTGTGATCATCCCTGTGGCGATCTTTGTGGTCGCGTTCCCGATCGTGCTTGCAGGCCTGGCTTTGCGGTCGCGCCGTCGTCAGCGCGAGGCAGACGAGACCGATGGCGACCTCGATGGTCGCCTCGCCAGGTAGAAGAAGGCGGATGACACTATCGCTCCGCCCGCGAACATGGTGAACACCCAGTTGTAGCTCCCCGTCTGGTCAAAGGCGATCGCGGCGATCAACGGACCCGCCGCGAGAGTTGGCATGATGATGAGCGTTGAGATTCCAGTGATCGCACCCACACTCCGACGGCCGAAGAAGTCTGGCCAAGCCTGCGCTTGCAACTGCGCAGCGCCACCCGTTGGCACGCCGACGAAGAACGCCGCCGCAAACAACGTCGGGGTGTTGAAGGCGAGCACCATGGACGCGATGGATAGTCCGTACACGAGGGCGTAGAGGGTGAGGGCCGGATGGATGCCGAGCCGGGTGGAGACGAAGCCCCAGATGGGCCTGCCCATGAGCGCGCCGAACGCGAATACGCTGAATACCGCAGAAGCTGTTTCGAGCGATAGGCCTTCGTCGCTGAAGTAGGGCAGCAGGTTCGCGATCATCCCGCTCGTCGGGAAACCCACAAACGCGAAACCTAGCACCATGAACCAGAAAGCCTTTGTCCGCATCGCTTGCGCGCGGGTCCACTCGGGCTCCGCAAGTACCGCATTTTGTGTATCGGGCCGGGGAGTATCCCCGTCTGGGAGTTGCCCTAAATCCTCCGGCCTGCGTCGCACGACCAGCCAGATCATCGGCATGAGCACCGCCAACTCCAATGCACCGATCAAGGTCCACCCGGATCGCCAACTCGTCGAACTGACGAGGTAAGCCATCGGGGCTACCGCGGTGACACCGAAGACGGCCCGACCACCGCTGTACCAGGCGAACGCTGCCGCCCGACGCCGCACGAACCAGTTGGCGATGGCAGTGCGTGGTCCCATATTCTCGAGACCTGAGCGTGCGACTCCCATACCCACGCCTAGGAGGAGGTAGTACTGCCAGATCATGGTCACGTGGGGTAAGGACAGAAGGACGATACCGCTGGTCAGGGCGCTGAGCGTCATGCCTACGCGTGCGCCGTGCTTGTCGTAGAAGGGGCCCATCACCATGCCGGTGCCTGCGGTGACGAACGTCGAAACGGTGAGCGCTCCGAGCAAGGTTGCGCGGCTCCAGCCAAGGTCTGCTTCCATGGGTAGGATGAGCACGCCCATCAGGTAGCTGGTAGACGAGCCGTTCAGGTAGAGCGCGAGGAACGAGGCCCCGACGATCCACCAACCGCGGAATCGTGGGAAGTAGCGACGGGAAGGCATCAGTCCTTGAAACCGGCCCCCATGATCTGATGGACCTCCCAATCAATCACTTCGGCACGTCGCACTTTGGAGGTGTGCATCGGGTCCTCACCTGCTATTGCGACGGCTTCATCGTGCGAATCCGCCTTGATGACGTAGATACCCAGGGAGCGGTCGGGAGTCGGTCCTGAGAACAGGATGTTGCCTGCGGCATGTTGCCGTTTCAGGAACGCAAAGTGATTGGCTAGCGCCTCTTTGCTGACCTCCGCCGAGACCGGCGGCAGATCCGTATGGCTGAGCATCAAATACCACATAGCAAACCTCTAATCGCTGAATGAGAGAACAGTTGGCTGTGCCTTAGGTTACCCGTGGATCGCTAAATCGCGATACCGGTGACTCCGGCGACGATGAGGCAGGCTGAGCCGACCTTTACCGCGATGGCACGCGGTGTGGTTGTTTCGCCAAGTGCGCCGCGCCAAATCAATGCGATCGTGGTGCTGAAGATCACGACGAAAATCGCTCGGGTGGCGACCAACGCGGTGACTAGCGAAACCGGCCCGGTCGATAGGGCCCATAGCATGAGCATCAGGCTTGAGTTGGCGATGATGAGTTCGTTGGTGCCAACAACCAGCAGCCCTGGGTTCCGTTCCCTGAAGAACGCCACCACATGCAGAAAAGGTTCACGGCGCAGATGTATGGCTAGGAAAACGCTCCCTAGCCCCAGCGACCGCAATCCGTGGGTGTACATGACCGGCAGGTCGTCCAAGGCGACTTTGCCGACGATGTTGCCCATTGCGAAGATACCCGCTCCGAGAACGAGGATGAAGAAGTTCCGGTCGAGGGGAACACCCCGGAATCCGCCGTCGAACTTCAGCGAGAGCATCACTGCACCTGATACCGTGGCGAAGATCGCAAGCCACTGTAGCAATGTGATGGACTCGCCGAGGAATACGAGTGCGAATACGGCGGCGAAGATGGGCGCCGTTTGCGTCACGGGTATCGTTCGCGAGACCTCTTGGCGGAAGAGCACCCACATCATTATTGAGCCGCTAACCCCGAAGATCATGCCGGACACGACCGCCGTCGCGCTGGCCGAGAGAGTCGCGCTGCCAGGCAGGCGCACTGCGGCGAGCACGACCACGCCGATGATCGTTTGCGCGAAGCCGATCAGCAAGGGCAGCGTTTGCACGGTACGGGCGTACTTGTGCATGAACGTTTTGTCGAAAATGTTGACGACGCCCGAAACAGTGGCGCTCGCCAGCGCTAGCACGACCCAGGACAAACTCACACCCCCGCAGCCTGGTTGCCGGGCTGTGTCGCTCTTGCTTTAGTCGATGAGGACGGTGACTCGCCGTGCTCTAGCTGATAACCGCGATGGCCTCGATCTCAACCAGGAACTCGGGCTTTGCGAGCGCCTTGACGATAAGCGTCGAGCTTGCAGGCTGGGAGTCTGGGGAGAAGGCCTTGAGGCGCTCCTCAGCATAGCCCTTGTAGTCGTTTTCTCGAACCAGGAAGCATGTGATCTTCACGACATCGGCCATCGTTGCGCCGGCCGCTTTGAGTACCGTCTCCAGATTCTTGAACGTCTGTTGGGTTTGCTCGCGAACAGCGCCGCCAACAAGCCCGTTGTCTCCAGCTCCGGTCTGGCCGGAAACGAAGACCATATTGCCAACTTTGGTAGCGGGGGCGAACCCTGCGGGCTTGCGGTCGGGGTTCGGCACGATCATCTCTTTGGCCATGGTGTTCCTCCGTCTAAGGGGAGTCTTGCTCCCCGTATTCCAGTTAGCGAGTTGGCAGTTCGGGCCGCAGGCAAGGCTACCACTAGCCCTGGTGGTGAACCAGGCTGGCTAGAGGTATCCCATGCTTTGCCAGAATCTTTCCGCCGCTGAATGTAAAGGTACCTCCAGAGGCGCATCTAGTGCATCGCGGCACATGCGATCCAGCGGTAGTGGCGATCCGCCGCTCTCCCATTGGATGCGGTCTTTGCGTGCCTCTAGCGACTCACAGAAAGCGGTCACGAACTCGTCGGGCGTGTCGTTGCGCGTGTAGAGAGGCCAACCGCTGAAATCGACAGCGGGGACGTCCCCAGGGAGCGAGGGGAACTGCGAACGCGCGAGCACGTTCGGTCGGAAGCCCGTGGCTGTCAGGGCAGCCATCTCCGCGCCGTCGACAGGCAGGAATCGCATACCCATGCCTGCGGCTTGGTCTACCCACGTAGAGGTGGCTTCGTCGAAGATTGCGTCGATCTCGCCAGACGGTACGCGCCCCAACCGCGAGGGATGTCCAGGCAGCGGCTGGTCGTAAGAGACGTGGCCCCCCCAGCTCACGATATCGTCTAGCGTGAATCCGTAGGCTCGGAGAATCTCGTTGCCCAGCAACGCGGTCGATGGATCGTGTGCGCCTCGGATCGATACGCGGAGTGGCCGACGTTCGGCGGCTATCTGCGCCAGCGAGGTGATGCCCGTCGCTTCGCTAACGGCGAACGCGAATTGGTCGTCAGATGGGATGACTGCGATGGCGGCTAGTGGCTGCGGCTCGCTGAACGGGCCCGTGCCGCGCACGGCGAGCGTTAGCATCGCCGAGGGGTTGAGCATCGCAACTTGCACCTGGCCGCTCACCACGTCGCCGATGACATCCGGGCTCTGCGTGCCCATCAGCGTGTATTCGGCATCATGCTCGCCGCCCTGGTCTCTTAGCGTGATACGAGCGTTGCGGTAGGGCCAGTCGTTGCGACCGACCATCTCGGCGGCCGTCTCGAACATCAGCTTCGGTCGCAGGCTTGAGACCGAGAATCGTTGAGGATCAGAAGTCACGCTCGCCTCCTAGGAATGGGTGCCGCGCGAAGCGCAGACATGCTAGGCGTTCGCTAGCGGTATCGATAGCTGCGCAACTATAGCAGGCGCACCTGCTAGGGTGCGTAAGCGGGTAGCGGGTACTTCCAGAATGCATTCGTGGTGTTGCCCCCGAGCCCATAGACCTTGGTGCCGAGCACCGTTACGGAGCCACCCCAGTCAACCGCAGCAGGCGTGGTGGGGTATTCCGTCCAGGTGTCGCGTGCCACGCTGTACTTCCAGAACGTTGATTGTGTGCCGCCACGGAATGCGTACAGATCGACGCCGTCGGTTGCCAGCGCGCCGCCGTTGCTCACCGTAGCGGGCGCTGTGCTCAGCGTCGTCCAGGCACCACCGCTGACGGTGTACTTCCAGAATGCGGTGGTGCCGTTGCCCCCAAGGGCATACAGCGAACCGGCTAGGTACACCAGTGCTCCGCCTTGCTGCACCGTGCCGGGAGCATTGACTCGTGTACTCCACGCGTTGCCACTGATGTTGTATGACCAGAAATCTACGGTGGCCTGGCCGCGCAGGGCGTAGATGGTGTTCTCGCCATCCCACGCCAACGAGGCCCCGTCGTCTGCGTTGGCCGGAGCGTTTGCCAACGTCAGCCAGGTGTTGCCGCCTATGTCGTATCGCTCGAAGCTCACCTGGTTCTGGCCCTCAAGCGCGTATAGGTAGCCAGCCCCGGCATCCGTCGCGTAGGCGAGGGCACCGCCTGCGGTCGGCGAAAACGGTACGACGGCGAGCGTGCTCCACGAATCGGCGGTTGCATCGTAGCGCCAGAGGGCATTTGTGGCGTTGCCACCCATCGCGTACACGTATGTACCGTTGGTCGTGAGGCTCGCACCGGCGCCTGCGTCTGCGGGCGTGGTCGCGACGGCTTGCCACGTTAATGCGACTCGCGCTGAAGCGCCGATGGGTAACGCAAGTGTGGCCAGGTTGGCTTCCGGGTCGGCTGCGTCCGGCTCTACGTTCAAGGTGAGAATCATCTCCTCACTGGGGTTGAGGATGCCTGGATATGTGCTTTCGGCGGCTTGAGAAGCAGCGTCCAAGTAGATCCCTGCCAACACCCACTCATCGGCACTCGCGCTTGCGGTGGTGGAGCGGGTCAGTTGCTCGGGGTTGTAGTTCCCGCTCGCGTTATGCGTACTCACCCACACATCCCACGAGTCGGTCGCGCGCAGCGGAACTCGCCCGACGTTGCGGAATGTGAGCGTTGCGACATCGCCGCTGTAGGTCGCGGCGACCAATTCGATGGATGTTCCGTTGAGCGCAGCAGTACGCTCAGCGTCCTGGAGCCGGGCGTCCAATACTTCGTTGGAGCCACCCACGAAAGTGCCCGTGACTGTAATGACCGCCGCTAGCGCGAGACCAAGGAACGCCAGGAGAGGAGGCATGATTCCCATCTAAAACTCGAAGAACCGGAGGGAGCCCGCGCCCTCTGATGTCACGGTCTCGACCGCGTAGCTGTCGGCGGAGATCGCAGCGGAGTAGTGGATGGTGATCGCGAGCGTGGAGCTTTCCACCCAGGTCCCACCGCCGACGACTGATGCGGACCACTGGGGGTAGCCGGCGGTGTCGGTCGTGTGGGGGATGCGCTCGGATGTCCCCGCGCCGTGCACGAACACGTCTAGATCGGTGAGATCACCGATGGTGACCGAGCCGGTGTTCTTGACCCACGCCCACACGTCGAAATACGTGTCGGAGTCCGTGTCCTGCCAGATGCCGCTTCCGTCCAACTCTGACAGCGCGTTGACGACCGCAATCTCTTGGAGCGATTGTTCGCTGATGCTCGCTCGGTCGGCAGCGATCGCGTTGCCGGTCTTTATGACGCTGGGGAAAACTATGGCGAGCAGCGCCGCGGCGGCGATGAATCCCCCCAAGGTCAGTAGCATCATGCTTAGCGGTTTTTCCACGTCACCCCGTATGAACGTATGTGGCGGAACGCGCGACGCGTCCACGCGCGCGAGCGCACTTGTTCACCACAAGCATCGCCTATGTCGCCTCCGCCGACGCCCATGGATGCCCTACGCTCCAGTGCGGGCTTTCCCTCAATCGGAGTGATACCGTTGACCTGCGGAAAACCCCGCGAACGATCCGAGGAGGAACCAACTATGTCCCAAACCAGAGAGAAGATCACGGCGCTTGGCATCGAGCTCCCCGCCCCCACAACACCCATGGGCAATTACATCCCATCGCTCCGCATCGGGAATCTCATTTACCTGTCCGGCGTGGTAGCCCGCGACGCAAGCAACGATCTGTTGGTTGGCAAGCTCGGAGGCGATTACACGGTAGAGCAGGGGTACCAGGCAGCCCGTTCGTGTGCTCTCCAGATACTCGCCAACGTCGAACGAGAAGCCGGGGACTTGGACCGCATCGTACGCATCGTGAAACTTTCCGGGATGGTCAATGCGACGCCCGATTTCACTGAACCGCCAGCCGTCGTGAACGGTTGTTCGGACACGCTGGTTGAGGTGCTCGGTGATCGAGGTCGGCACACGCGCAGCGCCTTCGGCGTGGCCTCTCTGCCAGGTGGGGTTTCGGTTGAGGTTGAAGCGATCATTGAGATTCGGGCGTAACCGGACAGTTCCGATTCGGTTACCTAACCGCACCTAACGTGAACCCAAGTTGACCACTCTCTCTACTGACCGGTAACCGTTTCCTGAGTAAGGTCTTTGTAACGACAGTCGGCCTTGTGGGAAGGGCCAGTCGAACAAAAGCGGATATCAGGGGGAACGATCATGGCAGCATGCGTGCATCACTGGAAGCAAGAGGTTGGAGACATCCACGCGCCGTTCGAGTGCAAGAACTGCGGCGAGGTTAAGGTGATCGAGACGGACTTCTACAAGCTGTTCGAGGCCCGGAATGGACGGCCCTGGGATCGGCAGGAGACCCACTCGACCAAGGGCACGGCTATTGCTGCATAGGAGCTATTTGATCCCGAGTTCGTCTGCGAACGCCAAGATGCGTCCAGCGACGAACTCGGGTTGCTCTTCCTGCACGTAGTGGGCGGAGTCTTCCACGACCTCGCCGCGCACGTCATCGGCAACCTGTCGCCACGCATCGAGTACCGGCGCGTTTGCGGTGGGCCCACGTCCGCCCCAGAGCGCCAGCACGGGGACTGACATCTTGACTCCGGCCTCTGCTTGCGCCCGCCAGTGCTCACCGTCGACCTCAAGCCCTGCTCGATAGTCCGCGAGGACTGCGTCTACCGACCCGCGACGGCTGAACATGCTGGCGTAGAAATCGTGTTCCTCCGCTGTGAGGTGCGGGTTCCGCTCAAGGAACAGGGAGAAGAACAAGCGCGGGTTCTGGCCCATGAGTTGTTCCGCGACTCCCCGTTGTCGGAAGAAATCCATGTACCACGCACGCCCGGACGTGTCTCTGCCGCGTGGTACGTTCGCCCCTTCAGGCATGCCATCTAGCAGTACTGCGCCTTTGACTCGCACAGCGTTGTCGGCGGCAACCCGCCTGGCCGTAGGCATCCCCTTGTCGTGACCTACGACCATGAAGTCCCCGATGCCCAAGTGATCGATGACTCCAAGCATGTCCGACGCCATAGTGGCGTTGTCGTACGTGTCCGGGGCGCTTCCCCGGTCTGAGTCGCCGTACCCACGCCTATCGGGTGTGATCAGGGTGAAGCGCTGCGTGAGCAAGGGCGCTACCTTTTCCCACGTGCGATGCGTTCGCGGAAACCCGTGCAACATCAGGAGCGGGAAACCGCCTCCCGTGGCTTCATAGGCGATGCGGATGCCGTTGATCTTGGCGTACTGGGGAGTGGGGTAGTTCATGGCGCGGAGTCTAGCAGCTACCGGATCGCAAGCGCCTGGGCGATGGCTTTCGCGGAATCTGATACCTCATCGCCGCTGCCGGGCGCGAAGCTGAACATCTCGGTGAACGTATCCGTGCATACCTTACCGAGGCTCGCCTCCATCGCTGCAAGGCAGGCAGTTGGATCGAGAGGGTCGGTGGCGGCAGTCATGCACCGTGCCTCAATTGCTTGAACTGCAGCTGGGAACAATCGCCGGATCCCTAGATCGAAATACAACACTGGCTTGGTTGTCGCCAGTGCGATGGCGAGTGAGGTCGTTGGATAGTCGACCACCAACACATCGGCGCGCTCGATCTCCTGGATGAGATCGCCGTCGGCAAGCGGATAGCCCTGCGGATCAAAGTGCGTGGACGGCCGTTTGGGGTGCAGGCGTACTGCGGGAGCCGCCCCCGTTTGAGTCTGGAGCCACCTCAGCAATTCTTGCTGCCAGGCCAGGTAGGTCGACGGGTGGATATCTCTGAAAGGGCCATACCGGACCGATTCGAACTCGGATGCCATGTACAGCACCGATTTGCCCCTTAGGCTTGTCAACGTCTCAACAGGGGCAGCGGAGCGGAGCCTGCGAATGGTCTTGTCCGTGCGGGAAAAAAGCCGGGTCTCCGAGCCTCGCACGTTCGAGGAATCAGTCGTTGCGCCAGCCTGACGCTGCAATGTGGTATCTCCATAAACTACCTTGAAATCAGGCAGATAGCCTTCGTACATTCCGTAGTAGGGCTCGTCCCCAATCCCATACTGCGCTCCATGGTGGAATGTCAGTACAGGGATCCCGCGGGCCATTGCTGACAATGCCGTCAGCCGCGTGCGGAACTCACCGAGCGTACCGGTAATCAATAGATCGGGTGGAGCATCGCTCAACGTCGGGGTACCCGCCATGCGAGTCAACAATGGCCGGATTGGGTCGGGCCCATACCGCTTGATGCTGGCTGACGAGACCCCGAGCATGGTGGCGATCTGGTCGTGGATGGCGTACACCCAGGCGCGCAACATCGCAGCCTGCACGTCGGCTCGCGGGAATGCGCTCGGCTTGCCCGTCGAGCCATTCCGCAGCGACACTCCATCGGGTGCGAGCGCTCCTCGCAATGCCTGCCATGTGAACGTCGTTGTGCCGGCGAACGCTACATCCCACTCGCTTTTTCGGAGGGCTAGGTTCACCTTGGGCAGTCGACGGCGGGCCGCAGAGAGCAGATCACCAAGGGATCGCTTCGAGCGCCTTATCTCGTGAGCGGAGGCAGTTTCAGTCAACCCTTGGATGCGGTCGTACTCGCGGTAATAGTGGTAGCAGGCTTGGGTATGCAGTTCGCAGAACAATGCGACACCCAAGTTGTGGTGGTATGGCAGGCCCGTCGCGTCGATCTCTTCGACGGAGTCCAGATACGACCTCATGATCATGTAGCCGAGTGAGTCATATGCTGCTGCAGACGAGGGCCGAGCGTCGCCGAACGCCGCGATCGACGCGGATGTCCTCTCGAATTCTGAGCGTATGAACGCGAAGGTTCGCGTTTGCGCTAGCGGGGACTCGCTTGGGATTCGATCCTGGTCGTTCGGCATCATGGTTTGCGTGGGCTTTCGAGGTCTGTGAATCTGGGAGCCTGGGGCCAGTAGAGCAAACGGGGTATTGCTGGTCAACCGACCCCACGTGCAGCAAGAGCGTCGAGTTCCAATCCCGCGAACAGGCGGTCCATGGTGATCGATGAGTGAACGAGCACTTTCAAGCGAATCAGGCATGATGGATGCGCTGGCCTGGATACGACGTTAGGCGGGACGCTGATTGCACTCGCGTATGCTCTGGCCGCGGACGACTAGACGCTCGCTCCTGGCCGCTGTAGTCTTCCGCCAACGTCACTCAGCGCGGAGAGCGATAAAAAGGGGCACGCACATGGGACTACTGAGCATTGAGGGTGTCACGCACTGGTCAATCCCCGTGAACGATTTGGATGAGTCCGAGAAGTTCTACGGTGACTTGCTGGGCTTGGAGCATATCGGCAGGCTTGGGAATTCGGTCATGTCATGCTTTGGCGTGGGCGACAACCGCATCTTGCTGTGCGAGCAGCCAAAGGAGATGCCGTACCGCCCCAGCGCGCACGTGCATCATTCATTCACCGTCACGCCGGAAACACTGACGAAAGCGTGCAAGGTGTTCATCGAACAGGAAGTGGATGTCGCTGAACTCGTTTACCGGCGCAAGGGTGTGTTCACTGGACGCGAACTCTATTTCCACGACCCCAGTGGCAATCGCTTGGAGCTCCGCGACCCGACTTGGCAGGACGGGATGCCCGAGCCCACGTTCGACGAGCTTGCCGCCCTCTAGTCGTTACTTGCGGTTCGGTTCCTGGCGACGACGGGCCTGTCGTTCGTAGTAGTTGACATAGGCTTGCACCGTTGGCAGATAGGATCGATCTGCTTTGTCCGGTTTCGCGAAGAAGTAGACCCGCACCTGCTCCTCCATGGTACCTAGCGTGAGGCCATCGCGCATACCCGCTTGAATCAGTTCTCCAAGCTCGATGGTCACGCGCTCCACGGCATCAATGGCGTAAGCGGGGTTGGCAGCCAGGAATCCCGTGTGTGCGGGTAGCAGGTAGCGAGGCTTCAGGTCGCGGGCATGCCGAATGGACTCGATGCTCGCGGCGACGTCGAAGTAGGGAAGGGTCATGGGCGCGTCTGGCATCCACCGGTGGGGCATGAAATTGCCGAGCCCGTGTCCGCTGTAAAGCGCCTCGTTGGTCTCATCGTAGACGCCGATGTGGTCCAGCGAGTGCCCAGGCATGAACACGATGCGGTAGGGCTTTCCTCCCAGTTCCAGGTGGAATCCCTCCTCCACCGCGACCACGCGGTCCTCGGGTACCGGCAGCAACTCGCCGAAGACCTCCTCCCACTCGTTGCCGAAGACCTGGCGCGTCCCTTCTGCGAGTTTGGTGACATCGGTCATGTAGGGCACTCCACGCGTGTGGAATACCGCCTTGGCGTTAGGTAACTCGCGCACCAGCCAGCCCGATCCTCCTCCATGGTCGACGTGGATGTGGGAGGGGATCACGTACTCGATGTCGTTCGGGTCGTAACCAAGCTCGCGCAGGGTACGTAGCGTCTCCTGAGCGACTACGGTGGGGCCGGGATCAAGGAGCGCTGGAGTAGGGCCCGCGATATACCAGACGGCATGGGGGAATGCCCCGTCTGTCAGCAGTCCTGCGGTATCTCGGCCGTAGTCCATGCGGAGTTCGAACACTCCGGGGAAAATCTCTTCAACGTCCATTGTGGCAACTCGCGCGGCAGGGTTGGTACGCAAGTAAGTTTAGCGGCTATGACCGACGCGCTGGTTAGCGGGCGTACTGGGCGCCATACTTTTCGGCGTAATTCAGGAAGACGCCGGCGATGATGATGGTGGCGCTCAGCAGTTCGGCCTGAGCGTCGATGTCCTTGTTGTTGTGGGACTCTTCGATCAGGTCGGTGATCAGCTTGATCCACACCTGACCGAACCAACCCGCCAGCGTACTTTGGCGGAGGTGGAACAGATTGGCCTCGATGTCGCGGAGCTCGCCCTGCTGCCAGGACTGATTGCCCCAGCGACCGAACACGCGGTTCGCGCGGGCGCTGGTCCAGTCTTTGATCTCGTTCCTGATCTGCTCTTGGCCGGTCGCCTGGTGCACGGCACCGTAGGCTCGATATTCGGGGTCGTTCAGCTTGCCCAAGATGTTTGCGCGTACGAGCAGCGAAATGATGCGGTCGTTGAGCCTTTGCAGATCGTGCGGCAGCTCTACCTCGCCGTCCATGTCCAGCGCTTGCTCTGCACGGGTCCAGCCGTCCATCAACCCTTCGGGGGCTTGCGCTACCATCTCTAGCCACACAACTGCGAGCTTCAATTTCCCGGAGTTCAACTCCGCCAACTGATTCTGGCGCAGGTCTTCGAGGAGGAGCGCTCCGGCCTGGCCGTTGGCGGGATGGGTTGGCGTGGGAACGTGGGGGCGCGTTGGCGCTCCAGCTGTTGGGTGGATCTCAACCGCAGTCGACTCGATGACGTCGGTGCCATTGCTGGCTCCCTGGGGGGCAGAGAGTGCACGACGAATCATCTCTTCGAACTCTTGCGTTTGAGTCTGGTAGGACGATACCCGTATCCATGGAACCAACACGAACACCAACCCCATTGTTATGGTGGTTGCGCCGAGAGCCCATTGGAGCCACGGGGCAAGCTCGATCTCGCCGGAGACGGCGACTAGCAGCGTCCCCATGATGATGACGAGTATCCCAAGTACGGTGGATCCCACGGCGTCTACTTTCACTTTGTCCCCGAAATGGGCTTCCTCGAAAAAGGTGTTGCCCTGATTGGATGTTTCGCTGAGTGTGTCGACGACGCGAAACAATCCCGTACTAGCGTCGCGCATCGTACCTCGTATCGTCACGGTGCGGCGACCCATTCCAGATTCATAAAGTCTTGTGTATTTCTTGAAAACCACTTGAGGGTTCGCACGATTTCGCGTGGGGCTCGCATATGACCGCAGATTCTGATAACAGTAGGAGTTGCGTTCCTATCACTGGCAAGGAGACCTCATGGCACCCGAAGCACCTGAACTTATCGTCGATTTTCATGAAGGATTCGATATCTCGCCGCATTACATGTGGGCGAAGTCGACCGGGCTTCCCATCCACCGTGGCTATTTCATCGAGGATGGCCGTACCGCTGAGCTGGGCTGGTGGGAGGAGCGTCAGTGCTATTCCGCCTTCGTCATGTTGAGCGGGCAAGAGGGCACGGGCGAGATGCGGATCACCGAAATCCCTGCCGGTGAGAAGCTTCCTCCTCTGAAGTTCGCGCTGGATGAGTTGGTGTACGTCCTTTCGGGTCGTGGCTTCACCACCGTTTGGGAAGGTGCGAACGAGAAGACGTTCGAGTGGCACGAGCGGAGCATGTTCCTGCTCCCCCACGGCCGCACGCACCAACTGAGCAACGCGCAGGGCAATGCCCCGGTTCGGTTGATCCACTACAACTTCCTGCCGACGGCGTTGGCGGGCATCCCGTACCCGGAGGTGTTCTTCAACAATGACGCCTTCACGCCGGAGAAGGGCCAGGATTTCGATCAGGATCTGTACTCCGCTGCGGGCTCGGCGCCTAGTACGACGGGCTCCCTGGTTTGGTGGGGGAACTTCTTCCCGGACCTGGCCGCTTGGGACAAGCTTCGGAACCTGAAAAGCCGGGGCGCGGGTGGTACGAGTGTTGCGATGCAGTTCCCGCACTCTCCGCACTTCGCGCACATGTCGGTGATACCGAACAGGGCTTACAAGAAGGGACACCGGCATGGGCCGGGGTTCGCTATCGTTATCCCCGCTGGTGAGGGGTTCTCGGTGATGTGGAAGGAAGGCCAGGAGAAAATATTCGTTCCTTGGCACGAGGGCAGTATCTTCATTCCTCCAAGTCGTTGGTTCCATCAGCACTTCAACACGGGGCCGATCCCGGCACGCTATCTGGCGATGCACCCGCCGGTGCAGTTCGCGTACGACGAGAAGGTTGATGACCGGGCCAACAATCAGATCGAGTACGTGGACGAGGACCCGGCCATCCGGAAGCACTTCGAGGCGGAACTGGCCAAATTCAATCTGACTTCGGTGATGCCGGATGAGTGCTACACGAACCCGGAATACGACTGGGGACTTGGCCCCGGCGGCGAATAGTTAGCGAATCAGGCTGAAGCCGATCTCGGCTTCGAGCACTTTGACTGCGGCGGAGATGTCCTCCTCGGCGAGGCCCATGTCCAAAGCTTGATGCCAGCGGGCGCGCGCTGCCTCTAACACGGGTAGCGTGACGCCCGCTGTTTGCGCCACGTCGTGGGCGAGGTCGACGTCCTTCGTGACGAGGCGGACGGCGCCGTCGTGGCCGTAGTCGCCGGTGATGATCCGGGTGGCGTTGCGTTGCCAGGCGCGGCTGTTGCCGGAGGCTGTGCCGATGACGTCCACCAACGCTTGCGTGTCGACGCCGGTCTTGGCTGCCAGCGCTAGGCCCTCGAACGAGACGACGAGCGTGGTGGACATGATGAGGCCGTTGATGAGTTTGGTGAGGCTGCCTGAGCCGGACGGGCCCATGAGGCGGACGGTGGAGCCCATCGCTTCGAGGGCGGGGAGTACGGAGTCGAAGGCGACCTGTTCGCCGCCTGCCATGATGGTTAGTTCGCCGCGTTCCGCGATAGCTCCCGCGCCGGAGACGGGGGCGTCGATGAAGGATGCTCCACGCTCGGCTGCTGCTGCGGCGAGGGCTTTGGCCTGGCCAGGGTTGATGGTGCTGTGGTCGACGATCACCAGGCCGGGTTTGACTCCTGCCAGGATGCCGCTCGCGCTGAACATCACGTCGTTGAGGGCGTCGGCGTCGGGGAGGCAGGTGTGGATGCTGTCGACGATTGCTGCCATCTCGGCGAAGGTGCCGCCCGCAGTCGCGCCGGTCGCGGCCATGGCCTGGACCTTCTCCTGACTACGGTTCTGGACGATCACGTCGAAGCCCTTGGTTACGAGATTGGCGCACATGGGGGTTCCCATGCGTCCTAGGCCGATCCACCCGATAGTCATCGCGATCCTCCGAAGTTACGGGCGTTCAGGGACGCCAGTTCGTTGTGTGTTCAGGCGTGCCGGATGCGCCGGACTGGAAGGCGAAGAGGGCACCCGCTGCGGGGCCTATCTCTTCGCCGGGCGTTGATTCGCGGCTGGACGTTGTGACGTACAGCGTGGCCATGTCATCGCCACCAAAGCCAACGCTGGTGGGCTTGCGGGCGTTGAGTTTGATGGAGCGATCAAGCGTGCCGTCGGGGGCGAAGCGTGACACCGACCAGCTGCCCGTCGCTGCGACCCAGACACCGCCGTTGATGTCGACCGTCACGCCGTCGGGCGAACCGGCATCGTCTCCGGTGAAGGTCGCGAAGGTTCTCGGGTTCTCCACCGCGCCGGATGGGAGGTCGTAGTCGAAGACCAGGATCTGCCTGGCGCGGGTGTCTGCGACGTAGAGTTGGCGGTCGTCGGGGGAGAAGGCCATGCCGTTGGGGAGGCTGAAGCCGTCGTGGAGTTTCGTTGCTTGGCCGTCGGGGCTGAGGGAGTAGAGCGAGCCGCTGCTGACGCCCTCGGTGGGGAGTACGCCGCAGAGGATGCGGCCCGCCCGGTCTACTAGGACGTCGTTGAAGCGGGTGTTCTCTTCGCCGGGAAGGCTCTCGATCACGGTGGTGACCTGGCCGTGCGCGGCGTGGGCGATGCGCGTGTTGTTCAGGAACAAGAGCAGCGAGCCGTCGCCTTGGAGGGTGAATCCGTAGGCGGCGTGGCCTTCGATCACTGTTTCGATCTGGCCGGATGCGGGCGTGTAGCGGTAGATGCGCTCGGATCGGTTGTCGGTCCAGAGCAGTGAGCTGCGGGTGACATCCCAGACGGGGCACTCGCCGACGATGTCGGGGTGTTGGGCGATGATTTCGATGTTTGGTTGGGTGGTCATAGGGCCTCGTTCATGGCTTCGCGGATGGCGACGGGGAAGTCGGTTTCGATGGAGTCGACGCCGAGGCAATCCATAGCCCTGGCGGTCGCGATGTCATTGACCGTCCAGGCATCGACGGCGACGGAGGCTTCGTGTGATCGTTGGACGATGGCGTCGGTGATGGCTGCCCAGGGAAGGTGGACCCACTCGGCGCGGGCAGCGATGGCGCGGCTGACGGGATCGGTGACGCGGTCGGAGACGACGAGGCCGGTGCGGACGCCGGGGTGGGTGACGCGGACGGCCGAGAGGGCTGCTGGCGAGGAGGCCATGACCTCCGCTGGTGCTGCGCCATCGCCGACTCCCCAGAGTACCCGGGTGGTGAGGCGCACGAGATTGGTGATCTCGCCCTCGGGCCCCTTGCAGTGAAGGCGCAGGAGGACGCGGTTGTCGGCGGACCAGCGAACGACCTCATCGAGGCGGGGTGGGCGCTCGGAAGGGAAGTTCAGATCCCTCCAGGAATCCACATGGAGTTCGGGGAGGTCGGCGTACGCCATCTCTGACACACGGCCGGGTCGACGTGCGACGCGGTCTAAGCGGGCGTCGTGGATGATCACGGGGACGCCGTCTGCGGTGAGGCGAACGTCGGCTTCGACGCCGTCGGCTTGGCTTCGGAAGGCCAATTCGAAGGCTGTCAGCGTGTTTTCGGGCGCCTCACCAGAACCGCCTCTGTGTGCGATCAGCAGCATGGAATCAATCATGCCGCAGGCCGGGGTTCGTGGGGAAGCAGGTTGGCGTTCAGGTTTCATCGCGCGGTGCCCCGGATCAGCGCGGCGATATCTCGATGCGGCTGTGGAATGAGCATGGTGCACACGATCGATCGGCAATGGGCCAGTTTGTGCTTCTCGAAGCGTGCGTTTTAGCGTGTTTGGTCGGTTGTGGGCGGGTTTGAGCATGGGGTGCTAGGAGTGAGGCCTGTGCTGCAGTGCTCCGTTAGCTTCTAGTTGCGCTCCTGTTGGGGCTGGTGGGTATGGTCAAACGTGCTCATTCGTGCTCAT
>ERZ890510.186-NODE-186-length-52584-cov-7.621143_pt1 | contig 52584 bp, 54 predicted proteins | sample MGYA00521265_ERZ890510 | MGnify/ENA primary metagenome ERZ890510 (study PRJEB32303, sample SAMEA104408624) | aquatic metagenome | biome: Brackish water; feature: Chemocline; material: water | place: Baltic Sea | collected 2014-10-26T21:54:00 | depth 110 m ... | reverse complement strand
GGCCAGGTCGGGCTTGCCGTCGCCGTTCAGATCGCGAATCGCCACGGACCGCGGACCGGTATCCGTCGCGAAGTCGGACTTGGCCGCGAAGGAGCCCGTGCCGTCACCCAGCAGCACCGATACGGTGTCGCTATCGCGATTCGCCACGGCTAGGTCGAGGTTGCCGTCGCCGTTCAGGTCCCCGATCACCACAGAGTGCGGACGGGAACCTGTCGCGAAGTCGGTGTTGGTTCCGAAGGCCCCGGCACCGTTACCCAGCAGCACCGATACGGTGTTGCTCCCGAAATTCCCGACCGCCAGGTCCGGGTTGCCGTCGCCGTTCAGGTCCCCGATCGCCACGGAGGTCGGACCGGTATCCGTCGCGAAGTCGGTCTTGGCCGCGAAGGACACGGATCCTGCGGCAAAACCAACGGAGGCGGGCAGGAGGGCCAGCACCGCGATTGCGAGCAGGCCGCCGAAGATGACCGATAGCCTGGCTCTTGGCACGATTGCGGATGCTGTGACTGGCAACTGGCCGACGCTGATGTTCATATCGTTCGCTTTGTTCCCAACAGGATTGTTGTTTGGGGGGGGGCACGGTGGAGGACTGGGTTCGGATGGCAACGGGGAGGACGCGCGGATTGTAGCTTATCGGGCTGGCAATTCCATGGTGAATGGTTCGAGGGGTCGTAGGGAGTCGACCCCTATCGAGAGACTGCTGGCGGGAAACGAGAGGGATCGGTGAGAGATTCTTCGTACCGCTGCGCGCCGACTCAGAATGACGTTAAGCGGGCGCGTTTGATTGGGGTGTGCGTTGGGTGGTGGCGGTCGTGTCCCCTCTCCTCAATCCTCTCCCCAAGGAGAGGAGGCCGGGATCGGTGAGAGGTCCTTCGATTCAGTGCACCCGTACTAAGGCGATTGGTTCAGATGAATCAATACGCGCGCCGGATGGCTGCCGATAATCCTAGTCCGAAGGCTTTCGGGGTGGCGCGGTTGGCCTAGGGCGGTGGCGCTGCTGGGCGCTGAGACTCTGGGAAGCTGTCGTTGATCGGGAAGTGGCGATGAGCGAGCGGTACCGCCGAACGGTGCAAGTGGGATACGTGGAATGCTGCGCGAGCGTAGGAATAGCGTAGAGATGGTGCGATCGGAGCTGACAGGGTGGGGCCGTCGAGTGACGCGTGGCGACTGGCGGCGCGCAGGGAAAAGGTGCGGAGGCAGATCATGACACGCAAGCGGATGGCGCGAATCGTAGGGGCATTGTTGGTGGTCGCGTTCTTGGCGCTCGGGGCGACGGGTTGGTACTACGCCGGCGAGATCAAGGAGGGAGCGCTGATCGTGGAACACGGGCCCTCTGAGCCTGACTTGACCGTTGCTGCGTTGAGCGCGGGTCAGGTGACGCTTGCGGTGAACGATAGGACCGACCTGATCTATGGCCGATGGAAGTCCGACGGTGTGTACGGCATCGAGTGGGATGGCGGCTACGCGCAGACGGGGCGGATCATCGAGATCAGTGCGGATCAGGTCACGCGTGAGTTGACCCCGGTGCGCGGGCAGCTCACGGTGGGCATGGCGGTGCACATGGAGGAGTTCGCGTTCGATGGCGATCCTCACCAGGCGTATGGTGCCCCCTTCGAGGATGTCACCATCACGTCAGAGTTCGGTGATTTCGATGCCTGGCTTGTGGATGGTGATGACCCTACGTGGGTGATTTTCACGCACGGCAGGGGGGCGACTCGCGAAGAGTCCCATCGGATGTTCCGGACGATTTCCGATCTCGGCCTGACATCATTGGCGATCACGTACAGGAATGACGAGGGTGCGCCGGAGTCGGATAGCGGCTTTTACGATTATGGGCTGACCGAATGGGTGGACCTGGAGGCTGCGGTGCAATACGCGGTTGATCATGGCGCTGAGGATGTTGTCCTTGCGGGTTACAGCCTGGGCGCCGGGATAGTTATGAACTTTCTCTACGAGTCAGATCTCGCTGATGAGGTCGTTGCGGTCATCGTCGACTCGCCGATGCTGGACTTCAGCGACGTGATCACCTTCGGTGGAGAGCGTCGCGGCCTGCCAAGTTTGCTGACCAACACGGGCAAGTTCGTCGGAGGATTGCGGTTCGGCATCGACTGGGAAGCGCTCGATTATGTCGCTCGTGCGGACGAACTCGACGTGCCTTTCCTGGTGTTCCACGGCGATAACGACAGGCTGATCCACCAGCGATCGAGCCAGCGGTTCGCTGACGCTCGACCTGACCTGGTGACGTTCGTATCGGTTGCGGGGGCAGGTCATGTACGCTCATGGAACGACGACCACGCGCGCTATGAGGCGGCGGTCGTGGATTTCCTGGAGGACCTGCATTGAGCGTATTGCCCCGGCTGAAGCCTGCGGAGGTCGGCGATGGAGTGTTCCAACTGTCGTCGCTTGGCGCGCGGGTCGCGGCGATCGAGCACGACGGAGACGTTATGTTGGTGGACACGGGCGCTCGGGGGAGCTTCCCTCTGGTCGCCAAGAGTCTCGCCAGTCTGGGGTTGAGCACGGATAGGGTGAGGAGCGTTGTGCTGACGCACTCGCATCCAGATCACGCGGGGGCGCTGGCCACGGTGGTGGCACGGACGGGGGCGACGGTGGGGGTTCACGATGACGACGCGGACGTTCTTGAGACGCATGACGACGTGGGGTCGCTGTTCCCGCTCTTGCCTGCGCGATTCAACCGCAAGCTGTCGCGGAGCATGTACGACGGACCGGTTACGCCGTCGGATCGGTTCGTCGAGGAGGTGACGCTCGATTGGCCCGATCCGGTGCAGTTGATCCATACGCCTGGCCATACGCCTGGAAGCGTTTCGCTTTACCTGCCAGCGATCAAGATGATCATGGTGGGTGACGCGCTCCAGTACCGATTCAATCGATTGGCTGGGCCCGCTCGGTTGGTCACCCACGATTATGCACAGGCCCTGAGGTCGTTGCACCGCTTGGTGGAGCTCGACTTCGAAACGATGGTGTTCAGTCACTTTCAGCCGATGAAGCGCAATGCCAAGCAAAGGCTGGTGCGGCTCATCGAAAGATTAGAAGCGCGGAAGGAGTAGGTCATGTCTCAAGATATCGTCTCGTTCCTCCATGACTCCACTAAACAGTTTGGCGACAAGCCAGCTTTGTTCATGAAACCTGGAATCAGGTACCTCTCGTGGAGCTACGCCCAGATGTGGGAGGAGGCCGGAAAGGTTGCCTCGTTCTTGCAGCAAAAGGGCATCAAGAAAGGCGATCGTGTGGCCATCTGGGCCCCGAACTCGCCGCAGTGGGTGTTCGCCTTCTTCGGGAGCATGCGAGCTGGGGCTATCCCGGTGCCCGTTGACCTTCGAAGCGATGAAGGGTTCGTCGCACGCATCAGCGAGAAGGCCAGGCCTTCGTTCGGCTTCTCGTCGCGGTTCGCGGCGGGCAGTGGCGCGGCGATCGGCGTGGAGGTCGCGCTGTTGGAGGATCTCGAATCACTGACGGCCGGCTTTGGCGAGCCTCAACCGGTCAGCTTTGCGCCGGACGATGTGGCGGAGATCATGTTCACGTCTGGCACGACGGGCGATCCGAAGGGGGTGATGCTCACCCACAAGAACATCTTGTCGAACCTTGAGGAGATCCGCCATTACATCCCAGGCAAGCCGTCCTACCGGGTGGTGTCGCTGCTGCCGCTGAGCCACATGCTCGAGCAGATGGGGGGCCTGTACTTGGCGTTCTCGTGCGGCGCCGACGTGACGTATCTGACGAGCATGCAACCCGTGAATATCATGAAGACGATGAAGGAGCGCCGGGTTACGACGATGATCCTCGTGCCACAGGTGCTGACGTTGTTCATGAATGGCATAGAGGCGGAGGTCGCACGTAAGGGCAAGCAGCGCATGTGGAACGGGATGAATCGTTTGGCGGCTCGCTTGCCGATGCGGATGCGACGGATGCTGTTCGCGCAGGTGCATCGCAAGATGGGCGGAGCGTTGGACTTCTTTGTGGCGGGTGGTGCGGCGCTCGATCCTGTGCTCGCTCGCAAGTGGACGAACCTGGGGGTCAAGGTGATCGAAGGCTACGGCGCGACGGAGACGTCGCCTGTTATCTCCATCCACACATTGGCGAACCCGCGGTACGGTTCGGCTGGCCTGCCGGTGCCAGGCATCGAGGTGAAGATCGCGGCTGACGGCGAGGTGGTGGTCAAGGGGCCGAACGTTTTCCCAGGCTACTGGGAGGCTCCTGAGCAGACGGCTGCAGTGTTGGAGGATGGCTGGTACAAGACGGGGGATATCGGGTCATTCGACGCGGATGGCTACCTGCACTTGTCCGGTCGGAAGAAAGACATGATCGTGTTGGCGACGGGGCAGAACGTGTTCCCCGACGACATCGAGCGGATCCTGGATACTCACCCCGACGTCACGGGCAGTGCGGTCGTTGGGCTCTCTGGCGGCACGCAGGTTCACGCGGCGTTGGTTATGCGGGAGGGGGGCGACGCGGATGCCGCTGTGCGGTGGACGAACGCTCAGCTCGGGGAGCATCAGCGCATCCAGGGGTTCACGGTGTGGCCGGGCGAGGATCTGCCTCGAACGCACACGTTGAAGGTGAAGAAGCACGAGGTCATCAAGGTGTTGGAGAGCGGGGCCGAGGCTTCGGGGGTGGTCGTACCTGAGCGGAACGCGAAGGCTCCTGTGACGGTGGAGAGCATCGTCGCTGAGCTCGCGGGTATCCCGGTCGCTGACGTGCTGCCTCACCTGACGCTGGGCGAAGGCCTGGGCTTGGATTCGCTCAGCCGCGTGGGATTGCTTTCACTGATGGAGGAGCAGCTACGCGCATACGTGGACGATAGCGCGGTGACGGCAGAAACGACTGTAGAGGAACTTCGGGTGTTGGTGGCGAACGCGGCAGGCTCACCCGTGCAATTCGGGTTCCCTGGTTGGGGACGCCGGATGTGGGCCCGTGGGTTCCGTGGGTTCGTTCAGCGGACGATCGTGTTCCCCTTCATGTCGTGGGTGTACAGCGTAGATATCACGGGCCAAAGGAATCTGACGGGTGTAAAGGGGCCGGTGATGCTGGCTTCCAACCATCATCTGCACCTGGACAACGGCGTGTTGCTGAAGGCGCTGCCAGGGCATATCCGCAGCAGGTTGGCCATCGCTGCGTCATCGCATATGTTCAAGAATCGCTTGAGGTCGTGGCTGATACCGCTGCTGGGGAATGGGTTCCCGTTCGCCAAAGAGGGGCCGGTGCGGCCTAGCCTGGAGAACCTGGGACGGATCCTCGACGACGGTTGGTCGGTGCTGATCTACCCGGAAGGTGAGCTGACGGTGGGTGGGCCGATGAAGCCTTTCAAGGCAGGTATCGGGTTAGTGGCCACGCAGGCGAGGGTTCCCGTGATCCCGATGCGACTGCAAGTGACGCGCTACGGTTTCCCGTCATACGCACCGATGCTGCGTCGGGGCAGGGTGGAACTGCGTATCGGTGAGCCAATCGTGTTCGATCCCGACGTGACGACCGAGGAGGCGGCAGTGAGGATCGAGCGGGCAGTGGCGGAGTGGGTCTGATGTGAGCGAATAAGGGGGCGCGCCAGATCTGGCCGCCCCCTGACCGAACCCTGTGAGGGAGTCGGGTTACAAGGCGTCGGACAGCGACCTAGAATCGGCGCATGGCTACCTCCCAGAGGCGGGCGTTCCCACGTTCCGCGTTGACTCTCGCGCTGGCGATCGAGGCGTGCTGGTTGGCGAGCGTTGCGTTGGTGCCACTGGCAGCCGTGCACCAGGACTGGCTCGTGGGTGCGTCCGAGGTGCCGAAGGTTTTCCTGCAGCGGACGTTCGCGCTGCTCCTGATCGTTCTCGTGGTGGCTGAGTGGGCGCGGGCGGGTGGTGGCTTCCCGCTGATGCGGGGATGGCTGACGATCAGGTCTCGACCGATCCTGTTGAGCGCGCTGGCGGTGCTCGTGGCGACTTCGGTGTCAGCGATGGTTTCGCCGATGCCTGTGGTGAGCTTACTGGGGCCGGACGTTGGTTGGGACAGCTTCGGCGTTGCCAGCTTGGTGTCGTACCTGGTGGTGTTCGCAGTCATCGCGACGCGCGTGCGTTCGGGGGCTGAGGTGCGTCGGCTGCTGTGGGCGGTCACGGTGCCCGCGGTGCTCATCGGCTGGTATGGCATGGGGCAGCATTTCGGGATCGACCTGCTGCGAGTGGATGCCTCGCCGTCTTCCAGAGTGCCGCTGACGTTCGGGAACCCCATCTTCGGTGCGGCATATCTGATCCTGACAATCCCCCTGACGCTGGCTTTGTGGCAAGGGTGGCGTGAGCGCTATTCGCTGATGAGCCACGCGGCGATCGGCGGCGCGTTGATCTCGCTGCAGGCTGCGGCCATCGCGTTCACGTTGAGCAGAGGCTCGATGATCGCGCTGGCTGTTGCGTTGGCAGTGTTCTTGGCGATGGCAGCGTGGAGCATGGGGCGCGATGCGGTGAAGGCGCCCGCCGGGAGCATCGTTGTTGCCATCGGTTTCGCGTTCATCATGAGCTACGTGCCGGTGCCGGGCGACGTGGACACGAGTGGGCAGTTCGACGAGCGCTTGCTGAGCGTGGGGTCGGCGTTCACGTCCGCTGGGGGCGGGCTCACGGGCAGGTTCACGATTTGGGATGTCTCGCTGGACGTTTACGCTGATGTGCCGTGGGTCGACACAGGGCGGTTCGGTGACATGCCGGAGTTGTCGTGGGCCCCGCTTCATCAGGCGGTGGGCTACGGGCCGGACATGTTCGGCTACGCGTTCCCGCTCGCTGGCGACACCCGCATGGCTTCACGCCCCAATCATGCTCATAACGCTATCGTCCACACGGCGGTCGAGTTGGGGGCGCTGGGGCTGATCGCGTACGGCGTATTGCTGGTTGCGGTCGTTGCAGCAGGGCTGCGGTTGGTTCGTTCGGCGAGGGCGGGCTCGATGCCGACCTGGGCAGGGTTCGTTGTCGCGGGATTGCTGGCGTCGCTGGTCGGTAGGTTCGTCGAGCAGATGGCGGGCAAGCCGCAGGTGGCGGATCTTGCGTTGACGTGGGTGCTGGTCGGGACGGTGGCGGCGATCTTGGGTTGGACGGCAGAGCAGTGGGAGGCTGAGCCCGCGCTAGTCAGCGAGCGTGGGAAGTCGGGTCGGCGGTTGCTTCGTGGTCAACGGCAGGTGCAGGTGGTGGGTGGCAGACGTGCGCCGCAAGTGGCAGTCGCAGTGGTGGTCGGGCTCGTGGCGACGGTCGCTTGGTGGCAGGTGGTGATTGGTCCGCTGAGCGTATCGAGCTTGGTCGCGAGGGCAGAAGTCGCGAGCGAATCGGGTCAACCTGCTCGCGCGGGCGAATTGCTGGAGTCTGCGGTGGAGTCTTACCCCGCAGCGGCGGTTCCACGATTGCTGTTGGGCCGTGGCCTGCTGCTCGGGTCGCGAACGGCGTCGACGCAGGATCTGCGTATCGCGGGGCTCCAGGAGGCGTTGGGCGTTGTCGAAGGCGCGTTCGACCGCAATCCGATGGATTACCGAGCATGGGTAACCGCCGGGAAGATCACGCAGGAGATGGCTGCGCTGGATCCTGCGAGGTTCGGTGAGTTGGCGATAGCGACGGTTGAGAGGACGGTTGCGCTGTTGCCGGGCTATCGTGATCCACGGGAGCAGCTGGCGCTGACGCTGCTGGTGGCTGGCGAGTACGATCGCGCGATAGAGGTGGCGGCTGGGGCGAGGGGGCTGGCGGCGGCGACAGACCCGGACGGCGTGTACCTGGACTACATCATGGCGAAGTCGTTGATCAGGTCAGGTCGCGTTGACGAGGCGGTGCCGTTGATCGCGCAGATCGCGGGGTCGGGGTACGTGGATGCGGCGGTGCTGGTGCAGGATCTGCGAGCGCCGGAGTAGGAGGCGCTCGCCTCAGGATCGTTGCAGGGCTGAGCGCGACGGAGGTGGCGACTCGCTACAGATGCTTACGTCTACCCCGCTCGACTAACCGTTGTGTTGGCTGGTCTGGCGCTGGCGCGCAGATGGTGCGCGCGGGTCTGCACGCAAGATGTGCTGTTCGACACTTGAAAACGCTATACAGAAGCTAATACTTTACCTAGACTCTCGCCTAGGTTTTTGACCAAAACGCGAGAGGAGCGGGAAAATGAAGATCACTCAGATTTCTGAGTACAGCTTGCCGGCGGAGGGGGGACTACCGCCACTGCAGGCCATGATCTACGAAGAGCTCATGCGGCGCCCCGATGAGGTTTTCGAGTACCAGGGGGAAGAGTTGCTGCGGGTCTTTCCAAGACTCAAGCGGTCGGCTTTGAATTGGTCACTGTGGCTGCTGTCCAAGACCGACCACATCAGCAAGATGCGGGTTCGGGTCAATGGCAAGTTGACTACGGTGTATGGCGCTCACGATGCCATCAAGGGCCTCAAAGAGCGTATGAACATGCAGGACGAAGTCGAGCCTGCTGAGGAGACCGCTGCGGCGCGGGCTAGCTAGCGGTGGATAGGCCGAGATAGGCAACGAAAAGAGCCCCGGACGCGATCAGCGACCGGGGCTCTTTCGTGTTTGGGACTTGTGCGGAACTATGCGTCCGGGTCTTGGCCGTCGGCGAGGGCGCGCAGGCGCTTGAACGGGAATATCCCGCTGTCGTGGAGGTCGCTGAAGAGGAGGCCGACGGCGTAACGGCCGACATCCATGTACTCGACGATCTCGACATCAGTCGGGACATCATCGACACCGGTGCGCCTGACGTGGCTGAGCTCGTCGACGCATTCGGCGCAGGAGCAGTTGCCGCGCACGTAGCGGTGCGGCATGAGGGTCTCAAAACCGTCGGGCCACACGATGTGTAGGCCGTCGGGCAAAATCTCTAGCTTGGATGGCCGTGGGTCGGCTTCTTGCACGATTTGGTCCTCTCTTTTGTTGGTCTTACCGTTGGTAGGAATAGTTGTTGCGGGGCGGTCTAGACGTCAACCTGGCGGCCGATGCCACGCTCCAGCGCTTTGCGGTAGACATGCATCCCTGCGGCGACGTCTTCGACCGCGAGGCCCTGGGATTCGAATAGGGTGATGGCATCTGGCGTGGGGCGGCCTGCTACTCGACCGCCGACAACGTCGCGTAATTCAACGGCGGTTTCCCACCGGAATATGCGGCGCTCTGCGGCCCAGATCAGTTCGCCGCATTCGATCTTGGCGTCGGAGATGTCATCGCAGGCGATGAGCGCGCTGCGCTTGATGGTCTCGTCGTCGACCTCACGACGGATCCAGCCGTTGGAGCCAGCGGCGTTCACGTGGGTGCCAGGCTTGAGCTTGGTGCCGTCGAAGACCGGATCGCGGGAGTTGGTGATGGTGCAGACGATGTCGGCCCCGGCAACAGCGTCCTCGGCGGTGGCTACGGCTTCGACCGGTATGCCGAGTTCAGCGGCCATCTCTGCGGCGAAACGCTCGCGTTTCTCTTGGGTGCGGCTGTACACGAGGGCGCGATCCAGCGTTCGGGCAGCTGCGACTGCTGCGAGTTGCGTGCGCGCCTGAGAGCCGGTGCCGATGATGGCAGCGATCTTGGCGTCTGCGCGAGCCATGTGCCGCGTGGCGACACCGCTGGCGGCTCCGGTGCGGATAGCGCCTAGGGCGTTGGCGGCGACGAAGGCGATGGGCGCGGCGGTTGCGAGGTCGAACAGCAGGACGACCATCTGGGAGGGGGCGCCAGCGCCGGTGACGTAGGTCTTGAGGCCAGTGGCTCCGTTGGCCGACGACATGCCTGCCATGACTTGCATGGAGCCGCGCGGCAGGGGCACGCGGTAGCGGTTCATGTTGGAAACGGTGCCTGCGGCCATCTCATTGAATAGGTCATCGAGCACGTCTACGCACTCGTTCATGGGGAGCAGGTCGCGAACCTCGTCCTCGTTGAGCATCAACACGGGGCATTCACCTCTTGGTCTTGTGGTCAATAGGTTATCAGCGAGGCCACCGTAGACGAGCCCGGATCAGGCCCCTGGGCATCGTCGCGTTGACCCATGTCGCGCTGGATGCCCAGGTCTCAGATGTCCATGGCGAGCTGGCCTGGGGCGCGGACGAGGCGGAGGTTGGAGGCGCCTACGCCTATGAGGCGAACGGGGTCGCCTTCGGTCCAGTTGGCGTGGAGGAGGTGGAGCGCGTCAGCGGCGATGGCTTCGACATCAGCGGTGGAGCGATCGCGGGAGGTGGAACGGGTGATGGTGAGGAATTCGGCGTTCCGGAGTTTGAGGGTGACCGTTCGGGCGACGAGGCCATGATCCGATAGTGATTTGGCAACGCGTCCAGCTAGGCGGGTGGCCTCGTCGGCGAGGGCCTGGGGGTCAGTCACGTCCTCGGCGAAGGTTTCTTCTGCGCTGACGGACTTGGTATCGCGATCGGTGGAGATGGGGGATGAATCTTCACCACGGGCTCGGCGCTGGATCAACGCGCCGTAGGGGCCGAGGACAGCCATGATGGTTTGGAGTGGGGCGTCGGCAATCTGGCCAAGGGTCGCGAAACCGCTATTGCGTAGCTTCTGCGCGGACTGCGGCCCGATTCCGGGGAGCGCTCGCACCTCCAAGTCGGCCAAGAACGCCGATTCGTCGCCGTGCCTGACGACAACGAACCCCTGGGGCTTGCCAGTCTCGCAGGCGACTTTGGCGATGAGTTTGTTGGAGGCGAGGCCGACGGAGGCGGGTAGGCCCAGGTCCAGGCGGATCCGGCCTTGCATGCGGTGGGCTAGGCCCTCAGCTTCCTCGATGGTTTCGGCCATGGGAGTGAGGTCAACGTACGCTTCGTCGATGGACATCTGCTGGACGAGCGCCGACTCGCGACGCAGGACGTCCATGACTTTCTGGGAGTGCTCTCGATAGAGGGGGAAGTGAGGGCTGATGATGATGGCGGTGGGGCAGAGCTTGACGGCCCGGGACATGGGCATGGCAGAGTGGCACCCGTATTTGCGAGCTTCGTAGGAGGCAGCAGCGACGACTCCCCGGGACGTGGGCGATCCGCCGATGAGCAGTGGCTTGCCCGCGAGCGTAGGGTCGTCGAGCGTTTCCACGGAGGCGTAGAAGGCGTCGAGGTCGACCAAGGCGACGAACCGTTTTTCATCGGCGTCCATGACACCATGCTAAACGACGAACGCTGGTATTCCAGAGGCGTTTGGCACTGCCAGAGGCGTCTTGGAGGAAAAAAGAACAGCCACCGCAGAGGGTGGCTGTTCAACTAGGTCACGGTCGGGCGCTGGTTGGTGGCCAGCGTACGGTCTACTTCTTGCCGCGTACGGCGCTTGCCAGGTATGAGCCTGGGGTGAAGCCGACGCGCAGGTGCGAAGGCACCTTTACGCGTTGTCCTGCTTGTGCGCCGCGTATCGCGCGGACCTCGCGCTCCTTCACCTGACGGGCTTCGAAAGCGCCGAATCCGGTGAGTACGACGCGGTTGCCGTCTGCAAGGGCGTCGTGGACAGCGTCAAGGACTGCATTGAGAGCAGCGTCACCCTGGGAACGGGGGCCATCCAGCTTCTTAGCTACCAGTGCGGCCAGGTCACCTTTTCGTAACGTCGCCAAATCAACACCTCCTACTGTGCATTAAAGGGTGTAGCACGGGCGTGCAGCGGCGAGTATACCATAGCGGAAATCGGCGTTTCAATGGAATTGATGCGGTGCACGCCAAATCTAGGGCCGGGCTAGTGACCCCCCGAAACCCTAGGTTTTGACCGGAGTAGCTGGCAACTGGGGATCGGTGGGACTATTGACAGGTTTGGCGTTCTATCTCTAATCTGACGCTAATCGAATATGCCCCGGGGGAGCTTGGGAAGCCAGGCTGAGAGGACAACGCAAACGTTGTCGACCCCTAAACCTGATCTGGGTAATGCCAGCGGAGGGAGAGTGGTTTTCCATGCTTCGTGGCCGCCCAGTGAGGGCGGCTTTTTTGTTGCCTTGCGGCGAAGCCACGGGGCGCGTGACGAAGTAAGAATGGGGAGATTCAGCGTGAAGATTTCAGCAGCGGTTGCTTTGATGATGCTTATGACGGTGTTTGCCGTGGCGTGCCGTGGGGACGCGGACAACGAGTTGGTGATCATGACGCACGATAGCTTCGCCATCAGCGAAGAGTTGATTGCGGAGTTCGAGGCGGAGCACGACGCGACCGTTGTGCTCCAGCCAGCGGGCGACGCTGGCGAGGCGTTGGTAAGGGCGATCCTGGAGAAGGGGAACCCATCGGCTGACCTGCTGTACGGGATCGACAATACGTACTTGGGTCGGGCGTTGGACGAGGAGATATTCGACGAGTATCGCCCTGACTTGCTGGACGAGGTGCCCGCGCAGTTCGTCCTTGACGAGAGCGGGCACGTGACGTCGATCGACTACGGGTATGTGAACCTGAACTACGACATCGCGTACCTGGCAGACCATGGCCTCATGCCCCCGACGACGCTGGAGGAGCTGACGGGCCCCGACTGGAAGGGGCGCCTGGTGGTGGAGAACGCGGCTTCGTCGTCGCCTGGGCTGGCCTTCCTGATATCGACGGTGTCGTACTTTGGCGAAGATGACGATTACGACTACCTGGACTTCTGGCGTGACCTGCGCGCGAACGATGTGCTGGTGAAGGACGGATGGACCGCGGCGTACTACACGGATTTCTCGCAGTACGGCGGGGACAGGCCGTTGGTGGTTAGCTACGCGACGAGTCCTGCGGCGGAGTATCTGTTCTCGGCTGAGCCAGTGGAGGTACCCCCGACGGGCAACATCCTGATCGACAAGGCGTCTTTCTTGCAGATCGAGGGCATCGGCATCCTGAAGGGCGCCAACAGCAAGGATCTGGCCAAGAAGTTCATCGATTTCGCGCTGGGGACGCGTTTCCAGGAAGATTTCCCTGAGCAGATGTTCGTGTACCCGGTGAATCAGAACGCAGCTATTCCTGACTCGTTCAGGTTCGCTGAGATTCCGTCGGCGCCCGCTGATATCGGTGCACTAGAGATCGGTGAGAAGCGCGAGCAGTGGATCCAGGCTTGGACCGAGGTGGTTCTGCGTTGACCGCCAACAGACTGCTGGTCATCGGGCCAGTGGCGTTCCTCGCCGCGTTCTTCCTGTATCCCCTGGCAGCGATCCTGGGGAGGAGTTTCGGCGGCGGGGAGTTTAGCCCTGACCCGTTCGGGGTGGTACTGGGTGATCCGTACTATCTTGGTCGCATCTGGTTCACGGTGTGGCAGGCGGCCGTTTCCACGGTGTTGACGTTGATTGTCGGTCTGCCTGTGGCGTACCTGTTCGCCAGGCACGAGTTCCCGGGCAAGACGGTGCTGAAGGCACTGACTACGTTGCCGTTCATCATGCCAACGATAGTGGTGGCGATGGGCTTCATCGCGTTGCTTGGGCCACAGGGGCTGGTGAACACGGCACTCACGGGCGTCTTCGGTGACGGTGGGCCGCAGGTACGAGTGACGAACACGCTGACGATCATCTTCATGGCGCACGCGTTCTACAACTATGCGATCGTCGTGCGGATAGTGTCGGCGTTCTGGTCCAACCTGAGCCCGCGATTCGGCGAGAGTGCGGCGATGCTGGGCGCAGGGCGGATCAGGACGTTCACGCACGTGACGTTGCCGCTGTTGATGCCGTCTTTGTTGTCCTCGGCGGTGCTGGTGTTCGTTTTCTCGTTCACGTCTTTCGGCGTCGTGCTCGTCTTGGGCGGGCCACGGTTCGCGACGCTGGAGGTGTCCATCTACGAACTGACGGTGAAGCTGTTTCGGCTGGATGTGGCGGGAGCCCTCGCGCTGGTGCAACTAGCGTTCACGTCGGCGTTCTTGCTGGTGTACACGAGGTTGCAGGCGCAAAGCGCAGTGCCGATCACGTTTGTTCCCGTGGACGCGGTCACGCGTCAGAGGCGGGGTTTCAGGGACGTGGCTGTGCTGGCGGCGATCGTGGTGGGGTTGCTGGTGGTGCTGTCGCCATTGGTGGCGCTGGTGGAGCGAGCGGTGTCGTCCGGCGGTGGGTACTCGTTGACGCACTTCGTGGGCCTGTTTACGGACGACCGAGGTTCGTACTTCTACCTGTCACCCTTGATGGTGATCTGGAACTCGATACGCTTTGCGCTGGCGTCGATGGTGATAGCGCTGGCGGTAGGCACGGCGGCGTCATACGTCATCGTGCGTCGTCGTGGGCGCTCTGGCGTGGTGGATGCGTTGTTCATGGCGCCGTTGGGGGTGTCAGCGGTGACGCTTGGGTTCGGGTTCCTGGTGGCGTTCAATCGCGCACCGATCGACCTACGCGGGTCGTGGCTGATCCTGGTGATCGCGCATTCGCTGGTCGCGTATCCGTTCGTGATCAGGAGCGTGCTGCCGGTGCTGCGAGGGATGCCGCCACACCTTAAGGAATCAGCGGCGTTGCTGGGCGCGAATCCGTTGAACGTTTTCGTACACGTTGAACTCCCCATCATCGCGCGCGCTCTGCTGGTGGGAGCGACGTTCGCGTTCGCGGTGTCGATGGGAGAGTTCGGAGCGTCGTTGTTGCTGGTGCGGCCTGAGTTCACGACGATCCCGGTGGCTATCTTCCGCTTGCTTGGGCAACCTGGGGAGTCGAATCTGGGACAGGCGCTGGCGATGAGCACGTTGCTGATGGCCGTGGTGACGGTGGGGTTCGTGGCGATCGAGCGGTTCCGCTACCGGAACGTGGGTGGTTTCTGATGCCTGCACTTGAGGTTCGAGGTGTTTCGAAGTCCTTCGGCGCGGCGCCAGCAGTGCGTGATGTATCGCTGACGGCCGAACGGGGCGAGTTGGTGTGCTTGCTGGGCCCAAGCGGCTGCGGGAAGAGCACGCTGTTGAGGCTGATCTCTGGTTTGGAGACGCTGGATTCCGGGGCCGTGCTGTTCGATGGGAAGAGTCAGGAGGCTGTCGCTCCCCACATGAGGGGCTTTGGCCTGATGTTTCAGGATCTCGCGCTGTTTCCGCACATGGACGTTCAGGGGAACGTGGGTTTCGGGATGCGGATGCAGCGGCGATCCAGCGATGCGATCCACCGACGTGTGGACGAGTTGCTGGAGCTGGTGGGGCTTGCGGGTTACGGTAGGCGGAAGGTCCACGAACTTTCCGGCGGTGAGCGTCAGCGGGTGGCGCTGGCGCGGTCGCTGGCCCCAGAACCCAAACTGCTGATGCTGGACGAACCTCTTGGCTCGCTGGATCGCGTGTTACGCGAGTCGCTGCAAGTACAAGTGCGATCGATCCTTAAAGAAGTGGGCGTGACGGCGATCTACGTCACGCATGACAAGGACGAGGCTTTCGCGATCGCGGATGCCATCGTGTTCATGGACGGCGGGTTGGTGGTGCAGGCTGGCACGCCAGAGGCGTTGTTCAGGGCGCCAGCCAGCGAGCTGGTTGCGCGATCTCTGGGTATGCGGAACATCCTCCCTGGAAGGCTCGTTCAAGCAGAGGGAGTCGCTCAGGTTGAGTGCGCGATAGGGATGTTGGCGATCGGGGGGGGCGTTCCGGTCGGCGTCAGCTCGGGAGGTGACGTTCTCGTGCTCATAGATGAACGAGGGGTAACGGTGACCATCGCGCAGGGCGGCGAGGTACCAGCGGATGCGCTGGCGGGGGTGGTAGTTGCACGGGAATTCCGCGGTGGCGAGTCCGAATTGCGCGTCAGGGTAGGCAACGGCGAACTGATATGTGCGGTTGCACAGCGCGATGCGGGCGCCGACGTGGAGGTTGGCGACGACGTGACGGTCGTCCTACCACTAGGGGCGGTGACCCTGTTGCGTTAGCGGAAGGCAGGGGCCGCGTCGGCTGAGAAGCAGCACTGCGTCTCGCACGTGCAGGGTGTGCGCATTGCGGCGGGGAGAGGGCCCCAATTGGTTCTCTGAGAGTGATCTGTTGTCAGCAGGCTCGTGTCGATGTGGGCGGCGAGGGGGCAATCTTCACAGATTGGTGGGGCCTCTACGACAAAAGTCCGGTCAAATCTAGGTCTCGGAGCCTATGTACGATTGTTTACGTGTACTATAATGCGCGCCGCCTGCTTACTGTTAAGTTCGTACAGACAGCAAGCAGACCAGCAGAGTTGAAGCGGCTATACCAGCGGGTTCGTGGGAGTGATAGGCTCCTAAGCACGTTGGAATGCTCCATAGAACGTCGGACACAGGAGGCGGGATGTTTACGCGCCGAAAGCTCCAAATCACGATGGCACTCACGTTGTTGTTTGCCATGCTCATCTCGGCAACGGCGGCCAACGCCCAAGCCGTGACACTTGGTGGTACAGCCACCATTCGAGACGCATCAGGATCCGCGCTTGGCGCGAGCAATAGTCTGGCACTCGCCTTGACCGATGCTCCGGCGGCAGGTTCGGGTTTCCGATATGAAGGCTGGCTCGTTAGCTCGAGCGGCGCCAAGGTTAGCGTCGGGACGTTCAACGGACCGAGCATCAATGGGACGTGGGTATCCCCCACCAACGAAAACCTTGCAGCCACATACGTGCAGCTTGTGTTGACGAAGGAACCCGTTCCAGACCCTGACCCCGCGACCTCGGGTGCGTCGGCGTTCAGCGCTACGATCGCGGCAGGTGTTCTCGGGCCGTTCCGTAGTCTTCTTGCGACTTCAGGTTCGACCGCATCCGGGAACGGACTTGCAGTTGCACTCCACGGCCAGGCAGGCGTTGCTGCCGCTCACGCGGCCCTCTCCCAGGGTTCGGCGGCGCTCGCAGATATGCAGAGCCACGCTCAGCACGTCATCAATGTGATTGACGGGTCGGGCGCTCCTGGCGACGGTATCGGCATTCTGGCTTACGCGGCTGATGCCAAGACCCAGGCCGCCGCTGCGAAGGCGAACGACCCTGACAACGCTACGGTGGTTGCAGGTGCGGACGCAGTGATTGCTGCTGCGGATCGAATCATCGACCGTGCAGGAATCGCGAAGACCAACGCTCAGTTAGTTATCAGCGCGTCCTCCAAGAACGTCTTGGCTGACGTGGCAGCGGCTAACGTGACCAGCATGTCAGGCCAGATGGTCTCGACCGGTGCAGCGCTCTACGCTGCGGCGCAGGATATGGGTGCATTCGTTCCCGTTGATGGTTCGGTTGCGACACCACCGTCAGCTGGTGACGAGTTGGTTCCGATGATTGCACTGCTGGCACTCGCGGCTGGTGTGCTCTTCACCGGTGGCGGGTTTGCAATGCTCCGCCGCCGAGGGGTGGTCGCCTAACAGCGACGCTCTCAAACTGAGACGATGAAAAGGCCCCGCTCATTCGAGCGGGGCCTTTCTTGTGGTCAAGGGAAGTGCGGGTTGAGTTCGGAGAGAGAGGAAGCACCAGCCCGTAGGCTCCCGCTAGTCGGTGATGCCCAGAGTCGCTTTGAGCTCCCGCCATTCGCGAGGAGACATCTTGAGCGTCGCAGGGTCGATGGTTTCGCCCGCGATGAGCTTGCGGACGACTTCTAGGCCTTCGTCGGTAAGGTGTGCCCCACCAACGCTGTAGGTCATGAAAGCGTCGTAAGTGAGTGGCGTCCATTTCCGGACGACATCCAGCAGCACGTCGGCGTAGGCGCGGATCTCCCACTGTGCGTGGGCATCAGCCCGTAGGCGTAGGAAGTGGAGCAGGTTGTGAAGGTTTACCTTCCAGTACCACTGCGTGTAGGCGCTGAGGGGGAGATTCATCCGAGCAAGTTCTCTGGCGAGACCGCTGCGGCTGGGATCTAGCTCGTTGTCATCGCCGTCGCGGTTGAGCATCTGGTGGTAGTGATCAAAGGCCTGCTCGGCGTCTGATCTCAGTAAAGCGAGTACCGCTTGGGACTCCTCTGATCCGAGTACGGCGTCGCGGCCCTGGCGGTTGGCGTCGGACTGGGCGGCGAGTTGCGCAGGCTCCGGCACGTAGAACTCGGTGTCGAGCATAGAGTACCGCGCGGAGTATTCGTTCACCGAGGCCGTGCGATGGCGTATCCACTGGCGTGCGATGAAGATGGGCAACTTGACGTGTATCTTCAGGTCGCACATCTCGAAGGGCGAAGTGTGCGCGTTCCGCATGAGGTAGTTGATGAGGCCAGCGTCGTCGCGGGTGCGTTTGGTGCCTTTGCCGTAGGACACGCGCGCCGCTTGCACGACGGCTGCGTCGTCGCCCATGTAGTCGATGACCCGAACGAAGCCGTGGTCTAGTACGGGGAGGGCCTGATACAGAATCTCTTCCAGCGCAGGGACGGTGGCTCGGCGAGTCTGGTAGGTCTCGCCGCGTAGGGCGTCGACCTCAGCTTGTTGGTCGGGGGTAAGTGCCATATCGCCCCTAATCCTACCAGGCTAGGACATGAGGTCACATGGGCGAGCGCCTTGTGAAATGCGGATCGTGCGTACTGGCTAGTGGCTAGCTACCGAGTAGCGTGGGCTCTTCCAGCAAACGCTTGAACGCGGCCAAGAACTGCGCGGCCTCGGCGCCGTTGGCTGCACGGTGGTCAACGCCGATGGTGACTGACATGATCTGGCGGGGGACGATCTCGTGGTTCACGACCACGGGAGTCGGCTTGACGGCGGAGACGCTGAGAACAGCGACTTGCGGTGCAACGATGATGCTGGTGAACGAGTCAACGCCGAACATGCCTAGGTTGCTGACGGTGAAGGTGCCTGAGTATTCAGCCTGCCGTAGCGTGCCGTTCGTAGCTCGATGGGCAAGGTCTTTGGCACCCTGGGCGATCTCGCCAAGCGACTTGCGTTCGCAGTTGAGGATCGCGGGGACCATGAGGCCTTGCGATAGAGCGATAGCTACTCCGATGTTCACGTGGGGATGGACGGTGAGGTGGTCGCCCGCGTAGGTCGAGTTGAATACGGGGTACTTGAGCAGCGTGAGGGTTGCTGCCTTGATGATGATGTCGTTGAGGCTGACACGCGTTGTGCCATCGTGAGTGCGGTTGATTTCGCGCCTAAAATCCAATGCGGTGGTCATGTCGACGGTAACGGTGAAGTAGATGTGAGGGACATCGCGGATGGTCGCTTGGGTGCGCCTCGCGATCGCTTCGCCCATAGGGCCAAGGACGATCTTGCCATCGGCGTTGGGCGTGCGAGGGGGGAATCCTGCGCGAATGCTGGCTGGGGCTGGTGCCGCGTTGCCAGTGGCGTCTAGGACATCTTGTTTGGTCACTTGTCCTTGTGGCCCGGTGCCGGTGACGGCCGTGGTGTCGACGCCGCGTTCGGTGGCGATACGCTGGGCCACGGGTGACACGCGCGGCGAGGGCGCTAAGGGCTGCGTGGGGCCTGAGGCGAGCCGAGGCTCGCCAAGCATGCCAACGTGGGCGAGGACGCCGCCCACGGGCACGAGAGCGCCCTCATTGGCGGTGATGGCGAGTAGGATGCCCTCGGCGGGGGATTCGAGCTCAACGATGGCCTTGTCGGTCTCCACCTCGGCGATGGGTTCGCCGATGGTGACGGCGTCCCCTTCACGTTTGAGCCATCGCACGATGGTTGCTTCGCGCATGTCGAAGCCCATCTGGGGCATTGTCACCGGTTCAGCCATAGAACACTCCGCGAGTGGGTATGCGGCGTGTTTAGTGTACGTTGGCGGCAGCTAGGCTTCGACGTGTTCCGTGGACAAAAAAGAGGGGCGCTCAGTTGAGCGCCCCTCTTGCTTCACTTCGGGAACCAGCTACATCAACCTGCTCTTGAGGCGATCCGCCTGCTCAGGCGTGAGCGGCAGGGATCGCTTGGCGATGGGGCCGCCTTCTTTCAAGATGGGGTCGAGTTGGGAGAGGGACTCGGATTCGACCTCGAAGAACAGGCCGGTGTAAATCGTGTCGCCCCACTCCATGGCGTACTCGCACGCAGCTTTCCAGTCTGACGCGTCGTGCTCAACTTCGTCGAGCTTCTTGATGCGTTGCTTGAAGAAGTCGTGTGTGTTCTCCAAGTTGAACGTCACGCAAGGGCTGTGGATGTCGATGAGCGAGAAGCCCTTGTGTCGGATGCCATCCGCGATGAGCTTGGTGGTTCCGCGGATGTCACCACTGTATCCCCGTGCCACATACGTTGCGCCATTCATGATGGCTGACGTGATGGGGTTGTAGGGGTATTCGATGCTCCCGAAGGGGGTGCTCTTTGTGGTGAGGCCCGGGCGGCTGGTTGGCGACATCTGGCCAGTGGTCAGGCCGTAGATCTGGTTGTTCATCACCACGTAGGTGATGTCCACGTTGCGCCGGGCGGCGTGGGTGAAGTGGCCGGCGCCGATACCGTAGCCGTCACCGTCGCCGCCAGTGGCGATGACCGTGAGTTCGTGGTTGGCCATCTTGACGCCAGTGGCGAAAGGCAATGCGCGCCCGTGGAGGGTGTGCATGCCGTAGGTGTTGATGTAGCCAGGGGCGTTGGACGAGCAGCCGATGCCGCTTACCGTCACTACCTCGTGAGGCTGGAGGCCGACGTCGGCGTATGCCCGTTGGATGGAGTTGAGGACTCCGAAGTGTCCACAGCCAGGGCACCAGTCGGGGTCGACACCCTTGAAGTCTTTTGCTGTCAGTTCAATGGTCGTCGTCATTTCGAAACTCCTTAGACCACGATTTCCTGGAAAGGAATGAATTGCTCGGTGTTGTTCTTGAGGTTGTCTTCCACGCCGTCAGCGATGTGATGGGGCATGAACGGCTCACCGTCGTACTTGCGGATGTGCCCGTCGGGCACGAGGCCGGTTTCGCCACGCAGGTAGCGGGCGAACTGGCCGGATTGGTTGTTCTCCACGATGATCGTGCGCTTCGCGTTGGCGAAGACTTCTGCGATCTTGTCGGCGTGCAGCGGAACGATCCACTTGACCGATAGGAAGTTGGCGGTGATCCCTCGGTCGGTGAGCAGGGCCAACGAATCATGCATCGCGGCGAAGGTTGAGCCCCAGCCGATCATGGTTACATCGGCGTCGGCGGGGCCGACCAGCTCGGGGGGAGCGATCTCCGCGACGATGTTCTCGAACTTGCGGGAGCGCTTTTCGACCATGGCGCGCCGCTTGTGAGGGTTGGTGAACTCGTCTGAAATCAGTCCTGAATTTTCCTCATGCTCGTCGGTAGCGACCACGTGGACGTAACCCTCAAGACCAGCGACAGCTCTGGGAGAGATGCCGCTCTCGGTGAACTTGTACCGAAGGTAGTCGGTCTTTCCTACGGCGTGCTCGGTGATGGTGGAGCCACGATCGATCGTCGGGAAGAAGTCCAACTCTTCGGGGTCTACGGAGTAGTGGCCTTCAGAGATGAGGAGGTCGGAAAGGACGATTGCAGGGCACTGGAATCGGTCCGTAAGGTTGAAGATCTCCGCCATGAGATTGAATGCGTCTTGCGCGTGAAGCGGTGCCGCAATGAATCGTTGGAAGTCTCCTTGGCTGGCGCCTAGCGCTTGCCAAAGGTCACCTTGTTCGGTCTTGGTCGGCACGCCTGTGGAAGGCCCGGCCCGCATGACGTCGATGTAGACGGTAGGAATCTCCATCATGGAGGAGGCGCCAATCGCTTCGGTCATGAGGGCGAATCCGCCGCCAGAAGTGGCGCTCAATGTGCGCGCGCCGGTGTGGGCTGCGCCGATCACGATGTTGGCTACGCCAATCTCGTCTTCGATCTGCCGCACCATCGCGCCGATGTTGCGACCGTTGTTGGCGAACCAATGCAGTAGACCGGTGGACGGGCTCATGGGGTAGGCGGCGTAGAACTTGACGCCTGCCGCAGCTCCGCCCATCGCGAGTGCGTCGTTGCCGGACCACACCCCTCGGGGTGTACTCAGCATCGGGATCTCGTCGGGGAACCGTTCGAAGTTCTTGATCGCGTGCTCATAGCCAGCTTGTGCGACCTTGACGTTTTCGTTGACGATGGCTTCACCCTTGCGTTGGAACTGCTGGGTGAGGCTGTCTTTGAGGACCTGGAATTCCAAGCCGAGCATGTAGAGGATCGCCCCTACTGCGACGGTGTTCTGGTTCAGGCCTGCGCGGGCGTTGCCCGTGAGCTCAGCGATGGGCAGTCCGCAAAGCTGGACGCCATCGGCGGCCGACCCTGGGGTGATGTTGTCGCTGTTGTAGATGACTTTGCTGCCAGCCTTCATGAAGTGAAGGTGCTTGTCCATCGTGTCCTGGTTCAGGCACAACAGGATGTCGAGCTTGTCACCGTGGGAGTACTTCGTCTCTTCGGTCGTTCGCAGGGTGAGGAAGATGTGCCCCCCCCGGACGATCGATTGAAATGCGTTGTACGAATTGAAGTTCAGCCCTCTTCGTACGAACAGTCTTGCTAGGATGTCGCCTGGTGTAGCGATCCCTTGCCCTGCCTCACCGCCAATGGCGATGGCCATATCGTAGCCACTCATTCATGCCTCCTTGAGCTAGCGCTCGTTCTGTCGCGGTCTATCCGTGGACCGCTCGGCCTTCAGCCGCGAGCGCAGCTTCCTTGACCGCTTCTGAAAGCGTGGGGTGGGCGTTTATCACGGCCCCGATCTCCACGCTAGTACCTTCCATCAGCCGGGTCAGACTTAGCTCACCCAGCAATTCTGTCACTTCATGCCCAATGAGATGAGCACCAAGCAACTCGCCGGTGCTCTCATCTACGACAACTTTGGCGAACCCTTCGTAGGCGTCCTGCGCAAGCGCTTTGCCGTTGGCGAGGAAGAAGAACTTCCCCACCTTTACGTTAAGACCTTGCTCCGCTGCTTCCCGCTCCGACAAGCCCATGCTTGCGACCTGAGGACTTGAGTAGGTTGCGCGAGGCACCGCCATGTAGTCGATAGGGTATGTGTCCTTACCCGCGAGCGTCTCAACGACGTAGACGCCCTGGGCCTGTGCGACGTGCGCAAGGGGCATCTTACCTGTTACGTCGCCGATTGCGTATACGCCATTGTCGTTTGCTCTTAGTTGCTCGTCTACCTTAATGAAACCGTTCTCGAGTTCGACGCCTGCGGCTTCGAGCCCCAGGTCTTCTGTGTTCGCGATGATCCCGATGCTAACGAGCACTCGATCCGCTGGTATGCAGAGGTCGTCGTCATCCGGGGTTTCGATGTGCACGATGACTCCATCGTCGGTTTTCTCTACCTGCTTGACCTTGGACTCTGTCAGGATGTCGATCCCGCGCTTGCGCAGTGATCGCGCGAGGGCGCTGGAGACGTCATCATCCTCTTTGGGTACGATGCGCGGCAGCGCTTCAACGATGGTGACGTTGGCGCCGTAAGCGTTATACACGAACCCGAACTCCACGCCGATGGCGCCACCGCCGATGATGACTGCGTTGGTTGGCGCGGTGTCCTGGAGTATCGCCTCGCGGTACGTCACGACTGTTTCACCGTCGATCTCGATTCCAGGCACCGGGCGAGGCCGGGCGCCAGTCGCGATGATGATGTTGGTGGCCTCGATTCGGGCGTCCCCGACGGCGATGGTGTGTGGGCCTACGAGTTGCGCTTGTCCGTGAACGTGCTCAACTCCGTTCTTCTTGAACAACCCCGCAACTCCTTTAGTGAGGCGTTCGACGACTTTGCGACTGCGCTCAAGCGCAACAGAGTAATCAGCCGTGACCGCGCCGGTGGTGATGCCGTACGTTTCGGCGGTCTTTACGGTGTTAAGGATTTCAGCGTTGTGAATCAGCGACTTGCTAGGGATACAACCCCAGTTGAGGCAAACACCGCCGAGCTCTTCACGCTCAATGCAGACAGTGCTCATACCTAACTGAGCGGCCCGGATCGCGGCTACGTAGCCGCCAGGGCCACCACCGATGATGGCGAGGTCGTAAGTTGCCATAGACGAAACCTTTGGTATGTCAACGCCGCGCGTGCGTCCGGCGACTCAATGCACCATGCCGATTCATGGTTGAACCGGGAGTATAAGTTACGCTGATATGCTCCCGCAAACGGGTTTCTCGACTCGTGGTGGGAGGCGATTTACGGCTGAGATATAGAAAAAAACTATAGATATGCGGCAGATATAAGCTCGGGCCTTTAGTTGGGCGCGCCTGCGGAGCAGGCTGTCGGTTGGCGCGGCCCCCATGTTTGCGAAACTACGTAGAATGTCCCCGCTCGAACCTGGAACGGTCGGCATAGATAGCCAGGCAGGGTCGGGTCCTGGTGAGTTGTTAGGTATCGCCCGTTGGGCATACAAGGAGAAACTGTGAACGGTATTGAAGGTAAGGTTGCGATAGTGACTGGGGCAGGCAGGGGCATCGGCCAGGCAGTGGCGCTGGGGCTCGCGGAACAAGGGGCGCTGATCGTAGCGAATGACCTCGACCAGGAGCCCTTGAACGAGACGCTATCTCAGATCGAGGCCATGGGTGGCAAGGGCGTTGGCTTGGCGGCGTCGGTTGGCGATGCCAACATCGGAACGCGTCTCGCCGATCTTGCGGTCTCTAGCTTCGGCGACGTACACCTCGTGTTCACGGCTGCCGGCTACACGTGGGATGGCATGATCCATCGCATGACCGACGATCAGTGGCAGGCGATCATCGATATTCATCTTACGGGGACGTTCCGCGTGGTTCGCGACGCGTTCAACGTGATGCGTGACAACGCCAAGGCATCGATGGATCGCGGCGAGACGCCGGTCGCGCGGCACATTGTTACGGTCTCGTCGCAATCGGGGTTTGGGAACCTGGGTCAGGCGAACTACGCTGCGGCCAAGGCAGGGATCGTTGGCCTGACGCGCACCGTCGCGCTGGAGGGGGCGATGTTCAACGTGGTGGCGAACTCCGTCGCTTACGGGGCGATCGACACCCGACTCACCCGTGCTCGCGAGTCCCAGGAAGAACGACATGGTCAAGCCGTACTGGGCATTCCAAAATCTCGCCGGGATGAGATGGTCGGAGATCTGCCGATGAAGCGAGTGGGGACGGTCGAAGAGGCCGCTGGGCCAGTCATCTTCCTGTGTTCAGACCAATCCAATTATGTTTCGGGCGCTCTGTTGGAGATCAACGGCGCGTCGCACATCTCTTAAGCGGAGGATTCACTAGTGGAAGAGCCACATGAAGACCTCCGTAGTGCCGGGAAGCCGCCTGAAGAGGACGGTGAAGGGCTGACGGCGCTGGAACAGCCGGAGCCACTGGTCGTGCCGCCTGACGTGCTGCGACAGCAGTATCGTGACGAGTACGAACGGATGATGGAGGAGAGGGCGACCCGGGAATACGTGCATCTGGCCGAGTACGTGAAGGTTAGGTCCTTCAAGCAAGTCTTTCGTTTCATGGGCTTGCATATGCGGATCTACAACGATGCCAGAATCCGTCAGGGATTCGTGGGCGGCGGGATCCGCGGGCGTTGGTGGACCAAGACGTTCTGGACTTACACGTTCTGGGAGTCCCGCGAAGACATGGAGCGATTCACGAAACACAAGCCCCATGCTGATTTGCTCGAGAGTATCCGCGAACTCGCCGCACCAGGTTCGTGCTACGTGCAGTGGGAGGCGATCGGCGAGTCCGATTGGTCTGGCGCGATGGCTCGACTGGAGCACCCCACGCGCTACTACGTGGACCCGTACTTCGGGTAGCCGGGCTCAGTAGAGGTCGATCAACCTAGAGCGCAGGATCCGCTGGATCAGTACCAGGATGAGCACCGCCGTTCCGATGAACAAGATCAACCCCCAGTCGAACCCGTGGGCAACTATGGCTAGGGCTGTTCCGGCTGCGGGGGGATGCTCGGTATTCGTCACTGCCATGAGGAACATGGTGAGGCCTACGCCAAGCGCCGCGTAGAGCGCAAAGATCGTGGATATCTCTGCGATCCACTCAACGCCCATGCCGGTATCGGCGATGACGGCCATGGGACTGGCTACCAACACGGCGACAAGATGTCCGCCGAAGGTATGTTTCGGGGTGGCTGACGGACTGAAGGGCGAGATGAATAGGACGAAGGCCGTGGATGCGATGGCCGCCACAACCACGGCACGGGCTGCTGCGCCGCCCGCGATGATCTGTTCTGCGAGTAGAGCCGCGAACAAGGCAAGCGTGGCGATGGATACCTGGAAGATATAGCGCCTGAGGTTGCCGCTGAGATTGGTGTCGAGGATAGAGCGGCGCATGTTCATCGGCCTCGGAATAGGCCGAGGAAGCGGTCTTGGTACTCGTCGAAAAGGCCCCAGCGTTCGAGCTCGCGATGCACGTCGGCAGGCTTGGCCTGACCGGAGCGCGCCATATCCAAGAGACGCTCGATGCGGTGGCGGGCTTCGCGGGGCACGCCGTCCTCGACGCCCAGCAAGCCGTTGCTACGTAAATCATCGAAGTTTGAGCGTGCTGACCGGCTGGTGAGCTCGTAGATGAACTTCATGAGCGAGACGTCCCACATCTCGTCGACGCCGCGAACCACCGCTTCCAGCGCGCGCTCCTCGCGGTCTAGGCGCTCGCCGATGCGCGTGGCGACTTCTTCAGGCGTTCCGGTGACGATGCTGGTCTCCATGGCCTCGTTGGTGTAGGTGTAGAGAAGGCCAGGAGAATCAGGCCCGTAGGTGTCTATGAGGTACTTGAGGTACTCCTGGGTGTGGTCGCCGAAGCCTTCGTGGCGGGACAAGAAGTAAGGCGTGACGACTTGCGGACGCTCAGCCCGTACTACTCCCTCGCGGACCACCGATTCGGGATCGGCGGTGGCGCCCGCGAGGTCGCGGAAGGCGGGCTCGGTCACGAGGTAATAGCGCACCGCCGTGGTGCCAAACGTCGCTAGGGCCTGCTTGGGGGCGCGCACCACCGAGGTTTTCTCGATGGCGTCTGCCAATTGGGGATCAACTTCGTCTTCCATACGGCTGTCTATGGTATCAGGGGTGCTTCCCCCTATTTGGCCGCTAGACGAAGTTGACGGTCACCACTCCCAGGTTGGTGTAGGCCGCTGCGACGCTGTTCCCGGCGTTCACGAGGGGCGGCGGGACGACTGACCCCGGTATGACGAACTGGCCAGCGGCGATGCCTCGGCCCTGCTCACCGAGCTTGTTGGCGAGCCAGGCGATGGCGTTCGCGACGCCACCCAGCACTTCGGCGCCGGTGCCGCGTCCGGTCTCCACGCCGTCGATCTCCATGACGGCCTCTTCGGCCTCAAGATCAAATCCGACCACTGACTGGCGGGGCGTACCGAGCACGACGTACGCGGACGCAGTGTTGTCGGCGATCAGGTCTTGTTCCTTGATGCGCCAGCCCTCGAAGCGAGAGTCGACGATCTCCAGGGCGGGGAACACGTAGTCCGTCGCGGCGATGACTTGAGCGGCGTCTACGCCGGGCCCTTGAAGCGGGGCCTTGAATAGGAAGCCGATCTCGGCCTCGACCTTGGGCGCGATGAGCGTCGACATCTTGACCCGCCCGCCATCGCGTACGGTCATGTCGTCGAGGATGACGCCGTAGGCGGGGCCGTCCATGCCCAGCGCCTTCCTGGAGCCTGCCGTGGTTGCACCAACCTTATAGCCAGCGATCTTGCGACCGTCCCCGATCTTGTGACCGATGATGTCGGCCGCTATCTCGTAGGCGTCGGCGACTTCCATGTCTGGGGCTTCATCGGTGAACGGTGTGATGGGCGTGTGGGAGTTCCCCGCGTCCATCAGCGAGTGCGCGAAGTGGTGGAGGTGATCGTGATCAAGGCTCATGGGTGCTCCTGGTGCGGGCCTGATTTTCGGACAACGAGGGGATTCTAGCCCAAGTGCTCCCGGAAGAACGAGACCATGCGATCCCAGGCCTTGGGGCCCTCCACCGCATGGTATGCACGGCTCGCTGGGTCGATGAAGCCGTGGGCTGCACCTTCAACCGGGATGACCTCAGTGGGGATGTCGATTGTTTCGAAAGCGCTCGTGACCTGCCCTCTGATCTCTGGAGAGCAGTGCTTCGTGTCCAGAGTGGGGAAGAACCCGATGATCGGGCAGGCGATCTCGTCGACGAAGTCGAGGGGCGCTTGTGAGCCTGGCTCGCGGAGGTCTGGATAGACGAGACCGGTAGGGTAATACATGACCGCAGCGCCGATCCCTTCCGTGCGCGCGGCCGCCAGGTAGGAGATGCGACCGCCCATGCAGAACCCCGTTATTCCGACGCCACCGTCGGCCACGTATGGCTGCTGGTGGAGGTAACGCACCATGTGCCCGACATCCACGATGTCGGCTGAACTGGTCATACCCTCTTGCAGCCCATTCCGTTGTTCGATCGACCAGCCGGGCTGCATGACCCGCATCGCTCCCGTGCGGTAGAACATGTCAGGCGCGAGAACTACGAACCCCTCGTCGGCGAGATCCTCAGCCATCTGGAAGGTTCCTGCGTCCAGCCCAGGCGCGCCGTGGATCATGATGACGGCAGGATGTGCGGCGTCATCGTCGGGCCTGAATAAGGCTCCGCCCATGAGGCCATTAGAAGCGGTGATCGCGACGGGTTCTTTGATAGCGCTCATGAATCCTTCATGTCGTCGGAGGAATTATCCGAACGCTCGCCTCGCGTGTTGGGGTCGGGCCGCTTCTCGTTATCAAGGGTGCGTTGGAGTTTGGTGCGCAATGCTATCGAACCGACGAACAAGAACAAGCCCAAGACGACGTACATCGGCACGTAGCTCCAGAAGTGGTCTGCTCCCAGGACGTGCAATGCGGTCATGGTTAGTTCTCCAGAATCGCCCCGCGCACCGCGGCGATAGTCGCCGGGCTGAGGCCGATCTTGCTGACGTACTGCTCGGCGCCGCCGTGCTGGTCGTCGAGGTATGCCAGGGATTCGGCCATGGTCTCGGGGCGGCATTCCATCAGCCTTGCGAATTGCGCCGCGTCTCGACCGTCTTTGAGCGCGACTGCGGCGATCTGCTCGATGCGCTTGCCCGCGTGCTTGGCAGTCAACGCGTAATCCGCGACGACGTCGTCGCGATGGACTCCCGCGAGTTCCAAGAGAAGTGCCACCATCAGACCCGTTCGGTCTTTACCAACGGCGCAGTTGATCACGATGGGGAACGGGTCGCCCTCGGCCAGCGCGTGGAGGATGGTGGAGAAGCTGTCGTGGCCGGTGTCGAAGAACATGCGATTGAGCTCTGCCAGGTCGTCGGCCTTGGGCGCCCTCGTGTCTGAGCCTTTGGCCCTCAAGGGCAACTGCCAGTACGCGATACTTTGGTCGGACGCCAAAAGACTCGGCATGAACAGACTCTCGTGCTCGGCTCGTAGATCGATAGAGGTACGGATGCCGAGATCGTAGATGGCCTGTTTGCCCGCGTCGGTCAACTCGTGGTGGCTATCGCTACGGAACAGCGTCCGCCACCGAACCGAACGCCCGTCTCGCGTCGCGTAGCCTCCGGCGTCCCGGAAGTTATGCGTGCCTTCGATGGGTAGATGACGGGTGTACGTTGTTGTCATACGGTTAGTGTATCTGAATCCGCAACGTCCGGGATCGGAGCGGGGTTCCAGATCTCCGCCGAGCGATAGGCGTACAGGTAGAGGCCGACCAAACCCAAGCACCATGCCGCGAGAGCGATCGAACCGATGGCGATGAAAAAGATTGCGACAAAACTGGCTGGAATGCCATCTGCATTCAAAATCTGGTAGGCCTCAGGAGCAAGAATAAAGAGCCTCCCGATGCCGAAAACGACTAGGCCCGCCTCGATAAAGAGCCATCCCCGCCAGAGTTCTGGCCGCCAGATTCGCTTCCGGTAGGAGAATCCCCAGATGCCGACCAGCGTGATATAGCTACTGATGAGGAGTGGCCAGACAATGGGTTCCTGATCTACGGTAGGGAGAGTCCCGCCGAGAGTGAGTATCTCGCCGGAAACGAGAATCCAGAAATAGCAGCGGAAGACTCTTCTCATCAGCGCGCTCCGCACAGCCCTAACAGATTCGCCATGGACGCATCATAACTCGTCGGGAGCGGAGCGGGCGCGCCCCTCGCGCCTGCTAATATTTCAGGGATGGTTGCTACCCCTAACGATAATCAATGGTTCCTCACGCTTGAACTCACCGGCCTAGGTCGGTTGGGAGAGGCGTTGTCGGAGGTCGATGGTAAGCCGGTGTATGTCTTCGGTGGCATCCCTGGCGAGACCGTCGTGGCCGAGGTCATCCGCGAACGACGCGGGTACTTTGCCGCTGAGGTGGTGGAGGTTCTGAAACCATCACCCCACCGGGTGGAGCCTCCGTGCCCGTACTTCGGCGCGTGTACCGGGTGCCAGTTCCAGCACATCTCATACGAGCGCCAGCTTGAGATGAAGCGCGAAGCTGTGGTTGATGCGCTGGTGCGGATCGGCGAGTTGGATGGCGCAGTCGTCGGCGAGACGCTGCCGAGCCCCGAACCGCTGGGCTACCGCAATCACGCCCGCTTCACGATCAGCAAGCCAGAGCCACGCCCTGGCCGCATCGGCTACGTCCATCGCGAGAAGCGTCAGCACGTGGAGGTCGATCGCTGCTTGCTGATGGCTGACTGGATCAACGAAGCTGTCGAGAAGCTTCAGGGCAATGTCGCCGAAACTACCCAGCTTTCGCTGCGCTACGGCGTGAACACGGGCGATTGGTTGTTGCAGCCCACGTTCAGCGAAGTCGGCGTTCCTATGGCATCCGGGCAGAAACACTACAAGGAAGAGCTGCTGGGGCACACGTTCCAGGTCTCTTCCCCGTCGTTCTTCCAGGTGAATACGCACCAGGCCGAGCGGATGATGACACGGGTGATCGAGGCGCTGGAACTCACGGGCGAAGAGACGATCGTGGACGCTTACGCGGGCGTGGCAACGTTCGCCGTGCTGCTCGCGGACCACGTGAAGCGTGCGATTGCGGTCGAGGAGTCGGCGTCCGCGCTGATCGACGCTCGCGTGAACGTGGCGGGTATCGCCAACGTGGAACTGCGCCAGGCGCGCACCGAGGACGTGCTTGCGGAGCTCGTGGCGGACGGCGTGGACGCGATCATCCTCGACCCTCCGCGGACAGGCTGCATGCCTGGAACGATAGACGCACTCCTGGACAGCCCCCCACGTCGGATCGTCTACGTGTCGTGCGAGCCGGAAACGCTTGCCCGTGATCTGGCGCTGCTCACTGCGGGGCCGTTCACGCTGGATTCGGTGACGCCGGTGGACATGTTCCCCCAGACCCAGCATGTCGAGAGCGTGAGCATCCTGACGTTCGATCCCGAGCGGCATGCGCAACTTCAGGCGCGCTCGCAGCTTGTGCTTGCGTCGGCCTCTCCTCGACGACATGAGATCGTGAGCCGATTGGGCCTAGAAGTCGACGGGGCACCGAACGACGTAGAGGAGCCCGCCGCGAGGCCCGACCAGGAACCCCAGGACGTGGCCGTCGAGCGAGCGCTGATCAAGGCTCGTGCGTCGGCGGCGTTGCGTGAGTCAGGAACGATCGTGGGCGCGGATACGATGGTTGAGCTTGATGGCGAGGTGCTAGGCAAGCCGGTGGACGCGGATGACGCCTGGCGGATGCTGCGGGCGCTGCGGAATCGAGAGCACCGCGTGATCACGGGCGTGGCACTGATCGATGCGGCGACGGGTGATGAGCGTACAGCGTTCCGAGCGACACGCGTGATCATGCGCGACTATAGCGATGACGAGATCGAGTCTTACATAGCGTCAGGAGACCCGTTCGACAAGGCGGGCGCGTACGCGGTGCAGCATGAGGGGTTCTCGCCCGCTGCTGAGGTTCGCGGCTGCTACCTGAACGTGGTTGGCTTGCCGGTGTGCACGCTGTTGAAAGAGGCGGAGCGGTTCGGTCTCCGGATCACGCCGAAGCCCGACCTTCCATGGCCAGAGCTGTCCCTCTGCCCAGAGTGTGCGAAGCGAGCGGGTGCGCCGGTGCCTAAGCGGATGCGCGGCGGATGAATCTCTTTGGCATCGGCAATCTAGAGTTATTCGCGATCCTGGTGGTGATGCTGCTCGTGCTTGGGCCAGCGAGGATGGTGGATGTGGCTCGCCAGGCCGGTCACTGGTGGCGCGAATCTCAGCGGTTCCTGCGCACGATGGCTGATGCCGCGACGGTGGCACTAGATGAGAAGCCATCACCCAGTTCACCTTCTCGCGAGCCGGTGGACGGGCCAGAGGACGCAGTGGCGCGTGGTTCGCTGGACGACGTGGACGACGACGAGCCGATGGCAGCCAGCGATGATGCGGAGGCAGCGGACGATACGTCCGCTGATCGCTAGGTGGCGAACGAGGCTATGACGCTCAGGGACCACCTGGATGAGCTGCGCAAACGGCTGATGTTCACGGTGATCTTCTTGGTGCTCGCGGTGATCGTGGCGTTCGTGTTCCGTGACCTGCTGCTGGAGTTCCTGCTAGAGCCGGGCTACGGGAGCGGCGACGACAGGCCAATCGCGACCGAGGTACTGGAGACGGTGGGCGTGATTTTCAAAGTCACGCTCATGGCGGGCTTCGTGGCAGCGCTGCCGGTGATCCTGTATCAGGTCATCATGTTCATCTCACCTGGTCTTACGGGTCGTGAGAAGGCCTACCTCTACGTCCTATTGCCCGCTGTCCTGGTTGCCTTTGCTGGTGGGGCAGCGTTCGCCTACTTCGTGCTATTCCCGCCTGCTTTCAAGTTCCTTTCGGAGTTCGGCATCGAGCACGTAGACCCGGAGATCCGCATCTCTAGCTACGTGGGCGTGATCGTGTCGCTGATGTTCTGGATGGGTGTGGTGTTCCAGATACCGTTGGTGCTGTTCGCGCTGTCGCGGTTCGGAATCGTCACGCCACGCTTGTTGTCGCGATTCCGTCGGTTCGCCATCGTGTTGGCGTTCATCGCAGCTGCCATCATCACCCCGACGTTCGACCCCGTGAACCAGGTGTTGGTGGCGGTGCCGATCATCATCCTGTACGAACTAGGGATCATCCTATCGAGGCTTGGCCAGCGGTTGCGGAATGGCGCTGCCGAGGCGGACGCGCGGATGGGCCGAGTTGGCCGATTTGGCGGGATGGGGCGCCGCATCGGGCGCTTATTCAGGCCGCTCCGTGTCTTGAAGTTCTGGCGATGGCGCTTCTGGAAGCGTGGGGGCTAGCGCCATCAGTGCAGTCGCTCAGCGTCTATCACGGGTAACACCCTTCTACTACGGCTGGATCATCGTCGTCATCGCCGGGCTGGCGAACGCGTCGCGTGTGTCGTCGGCGGTGGAGGTCTCCAGCGTCTTCGTGCCCGCGCTCACCGAGGAGTACGGCTGGAGCAAGACGGTCATCGCCAGCGGGACAACGATCGGTGGGATCGGCGTCATGGTGGCGGGGCCGATCGTGGGCCGCATCCTCGATCGCTATGGCTCACGTGTGGTCGTGCCCATCGGTGCGACGCTGACTGGCCTGGGTTGCTTCGTGCTGTCTGGCGTCACGGTCGCGCCGATGTTCATCGTCGTCTACGCGTTCGTGCGGCTGTCGGGGCAAGCGTTCGTGCAGTTCCCGAATCAGGTGACGGTGGCGAAGTGGTTCAGCAGGCGACGCGGCAAGGCTTCCGCGCTACTGGTTGGACTGGGCGCGATGGGGTTGATCTCTGCACCGGTGGCGGTGACGGCGATCATCGGTCGCTACGGCATCGGCGAGGCGTGGATGGCGCTGGGGGTGCTGGCGATCGTGCTCGGAGTCGTGCCTACGCTGGTGTTGGGCGCACGTCGGCCTGAGGACTTGGGGTTGCTGCCCGATGGCGACAAGGCGCCTCCTGAGGATGCGAATGGCGACGCTGCTGCGGCTGTCGCTGCGGATGACTGGACGCTGTCGGAGGCGATGCGTAGTCCGGCGCTGTGGCTGGTGGCGATCTCTGGCGGCTTGTATTCGCTGTCGTCGACGGGCGTTGGGTTCCATCAGCTGGCGTACTACGTGGAGCAGGGGATATCGGCGGGGACTGCTGCCGCAGTGGTGAGTACGTTCGCCATCGGGCTGACCACAGGCGGGATCACGTGGGGGTTGCTCGCGGATCGGGTTTCTGTTCGAGGGCTGATCACGTTGGAATACGCGTTGGCGACGGGTCTCATGTTGGCCTTGCTGAACGCTGATACGCCGCCCGAGGCGTTCGCTATCTCGTTCGCGTCCGGCCTGCTGGTTGGCGGTGCGCTGTCGATGCCGACGCTGCTGCTCGCGAACTACTTCGGTCGCACGAACCTGGGTGCGATCTCAGGCATCTTGCAGATGACGCGGGGCGTGTCGCTGGGCTCTGGCCCCGTGATTGCGGCGTTGATCTACGACTTCACAGGCGGGTACGCTCGGGCATTCATAACGTTCGCGGTGTTATGCGCGGTGGCGTTCGTGCTGATGCTGTTCGCGCGGCGACCGGTGAGGCGCGCTGTGCCTGTGGCCTGGGCCTAGGGGCTAGGGTGCAAACCCAACCTGCCACATCGGCAGGTGATCGTTGGCTTGTTCGAACCCCATCTTGCGATAGAACTCGACTGCGTTGCCTTCGGCGATCAGGACGTGCTGATGGAACCCAGCGTACTCGTCCTCGAGGCGTTTGGTGATGGCGGTGCCGATCCCGGTTCGCTGGTAGTCGGGGTGGACGAGCAGGTGTGAGTAATACACCACGAGGTGGCCGTCGGAGAGCGTTGAGCCAAGCCCAACGAGGCGCGAGCCATCCCATACAGTGACGACAGAGTGGGAGTGGGCTAGGGCGCCTCGAAGTGCTTCAGGATCAGCGACAGCCGACCAATCGTTGGCCTCGTAAAGGTACCGGAGGCTGTCTTCGGGGATGTCTTTGGCGGAACTGAACTCGATCATCGCGATAGTCCCCAATACTCCTAGGAACAAGAAAAGGAAAAGCCGCACTCCATGGGGAGGGCGGCTTTGCCGTCTGCGTGCTATCTGCGAAAAAGCAACCTAGGGCTTGGTGGCCGCGTCGGTCTTCTCTTCTTCGGTCTTCTCGGCGTCATCGCCCTTGCCCTCGACGGAGGACTTGAACTCGCGGATGCCCTTGCCGAGGGAGCGTCCGATCTCCGGAACGCGCTTCGCGCCGAAAAGTAACAGGATGGCCATCAGAATCATGCCCAGTTCCCAAGGATTCAGTCCAAACATCGCATCCACCCTTCTCCGGTCGCTTGCCTATCTAACGAACAAATTCTAACACGCGGCGCTGGCTGGCACGCGGCGCCGGTTGGCACGCAGGGCGACTCACGCTTAGCGTGGCCTGGCGGCGGGCCGGGCTGTGGCTTGGAGGGTGCCTGCCTGGGCGAGGAGTTCGGTGAGGGCGAGTTCGTCGGTGGTGTCAGAGGTTTTCATGGCCATGTCTGCTTCCAGGAGCAGACGGTAGAGACCTCGGACGGCTGCGGGGGAGAAGCGACGGGCTTGCTCGGATGTCTTGCGGACGACGAAATCGGATGACGTGCCGATGCGCTGGGCCCATTCGTTCTGGGGGACTTTGCGGGCGGCGAGGTCCTGGGCGACCGCGACCATGCGGGCTTGCCGGGCGATCATGGAGATGAGATAGGGGCCGGTGGCGCCGGAGTCCATGAGGTTTTCGCAGACTTCCAGGGCGGTGCCGGGACGCTTGTCCATGATGGCGTCGACGAGTTCGAAGACGCTGGCTTCACGGTTGCCGGCGACGAGCGCTTGGACATCGGCCAGGGTGATCGGCCGAGCACCCACGTAGATGGCAAGCTTCTCGATCTCGCCGTCCAGCGCCCACAGGTTGGGGCCGACGATCTCGGCAAGCTCGGTCATGGCTTGGGGCTCGACGGTGGCACCTTTCGCGGCTGCGCGGTCGCGGATCCAGCCACCGAGGGAGTCTCGGCGCATCAGCTGAAATTCCCGGGGTTTGACCAATTCTGGGCCGAGCGCTTTGATGGCGGCCAATATCGGGTTGGCGGCGCCGATCTTGCCGTCGATGAACACGGCATCGGTGGAGGGAGGGAGGTCGGGTAGGAGCTTGGCGAGTCCTGCAGCGGGGCCTTCGTCTTCGCCCTTGGCCTTGCGGCCACGCCTGGCGCCACCACGTTGCCCCTCAGCCGTGGCGAGCAGGCCCCGTACGATCACGAGACGCCTATCCGCCAGGAACGGCACGACCATTGCTGCTGCGCCGAAGCGATCGATGGTGAATCGACCGCCTTCGATGGTCGTGACATTGGTGTCACGCATGTCCTCGGTACCGACCGCCTCGATGAGAGGCTTGATGGCCTCTGAGGAGGAGAAGTCGTCTTCGCCGTAGTAAACGTAGATCAAGTGGGGCCCTCTGCTTGCTCGCTGCTCTTGGTATAGCAGGGTTGTGGCGTCGGCGATAGCGGCTGGGTGCCAATGCCTGGCTCGGTGCTATCCAGGGATATACTGGCGGCCACAGGGGGATCAAGCGTGGCGTTTCTCTTCTTTCTGCGGCGGATATTCTCGGTGGCGTACCTTATGCGGCACCCTGCTGTGCCTCGTCGGTTGAAGGCGCTGCCTATCTTCGCGTTCGTCTACCTGATATTCCCACGTGACCTCATCATCGACTTCCGACCTTTCGGGATGATGGATGACCTGATCGTGGTTACCGTGCTGCTGAGCATTTTCATCAACAAGGGCCAGCAGGCCGTGGCGAGTTACGACAAGGGTAAGAGTGACTCGATCGACGCTGACTTCCAGGTGCTGATGCACGAAGAGGGTCGCGCCACAGATGAGCCGTCATCTGCTGCTTCGTCCGATCCCGATGCACCAACCCCGGATGCACCCGCGAGCGATTCGCCGGATGACGACACGCCCCACGAGGACCTGCGCTCCCACCAGTAGGGACCCCGGGCTCGTTGGTGGGCACATCGTGTAGCCAGTAGGGGCTCGCCCTCGGAACTCATGCCTTCGGCGCAGGACTAAAGGTCGCTCGGCGCTCCGGGGATAATCGCGGCTGATTACTCTCAGGGGAGGATGGCCAAGCCTCGCGTGCGTCTTGATGTTGCTCATTTCTGCCCATTTCTGCCCATTTACCTCTGAGTGCAATCGCCCATGAACGGCAAAGCGCCCCGAGGAGAGTTTCGTTTGTCTCGTCGGGGCGCTGCTACATCGGTGACGTAGGTCGTCCGAGGAACACGATAGCGGATGGGGGTGCGATGGCGCGAGGGGCGTTTGTCATAGGTCAGGCGTGAGGGCGCAGTGGGGAGATGCGCGACTCCAGCCGCTGGTAGGGCGACCTCCGGCACGAATGCGGTCCACCAGAGGCAAGCGGCCAGTTATGTGCCTTCAGGAACGATCGCTCGCTCCGCGCGCTCGCGGCCCGATTAGCGATGGCCTACTCGAAGGCCACGACGCCATCAGAATCCGAGTCACCCTCCGACCGCCGAAGGGGCGGGTTGCTGACGGCCAGGGCGATATAGCTGACTAGCGCGAAAAGCGATCCGATCGGACCAATCAGTGAGCCGAGCAACAGCCATCCGACGCCGAGGGCCAGTGGGGCCGCTGCGCTAAAGAGCAGTCGACGCTTCCATCCACGCCCGGTAAGGTACAAGGCCGAGATCACCATGAGTGACGAGAGCACTCCCGACGCTGTCATCGCTCTGCCCTCCCACTCTGAGAGCAAGCCTTCTGCGACGTGGAAAGGAACCCAGACTGCAGTTATAAGCGCGAATCCAGCGATCGTTAGCGACGAGCCCAAGGCAACAACTCCCGGAGCCCGGAGATGCCCTTCGCCAAAAAGGTAAGCGGATATCCAAACGTAGATAGGCAATGTAAAGACTAGGAATCGCACTACATTTCCTCGTGCTCTTTCGTGCTGCCGATTATCAATGAACCACAGAGTCCGGCCAGTGCGCCAGGTTCTGGCACACTGGCCGGACATAAGGGGCCTCCATAGGCTATTGCCCGTAGCTAGTAGATAAAATATCTGTTCCCGTCACAGCTGGTTTTTGCTGTGAGGCCGATAGGCTCAGGCAACGGGGGCAACGAGCCGGGATCCCAAGAGCAACCATGGCCCCAACTGCCCGGGTACGCGAAGGCGATTGAATCTTGATAGTGATCCCAGCTTGAGGTACCGATGATACCGAAGTCGCCGTCAGTGATCGCCTCTATGAAGTCGTCGCTGGCGTCAAGATCGTGGGAATCGGAGCATCGTGTGGTCTGCCACCACGGGAGATCGCCGGAACACGAATGGCCATCCCAGGGACTTCCATTGAGCAAATCGCTTCCGTCGTCGAAATAGCTCAAATGCGTATGGGTCCCCGCGAGATGCAGACCAAAGCCATCATTGCCCAAATAGTGAGATGCCGCTTCAATGCGATACGAGCTATAGGAAGCTTTTACCGTTAATGGAACGAAGGGGAGGGATCCGAAGACACCCCCTCCGGATGCAGGGGCGATATCGGAACGCTTGTCTTGGGCGATGCTTTCTACGAGCAAACCACACGAGATCGGATCCGGCTCAGCCCCACGTGGCTCCGTTCGTAGTTGTTGGGGAGTTCGACGCGAATCGTAATCAGCTCTCTCGCGAACTGACAGGTGCCGTCCGGTTGACGACTACCACGACTCAATTCGTCCCCAATGCTGACTTCGCGCTGAACCCCATTCTGTTCGAAGAAAACCCGTGGGGTGGGCTTTGGGCCAGCTGCTGCCGCGACGCTAGCGACCAAGACCAACATCGCGACCATCGCAATTGAAATGGACAATTTCTTTATCAACGAAAAACCTCCTTCGGAGGGACTATTTGCCAATTTTGTTTCAAAACCAAAGGGTTGCGCTACCCGATAGGAGTATGACTACTAAGTCGAGTGAACGCATCAGTAGAATCATGTATAGCGGTATGGAATATGCTATTGCGGCTACAGACAGAAGAAACAGGGCCTTTGGGAGCAGACCTCGCGTCTCCACGAGCCGCCCCGCCCACACAGTTGACGACTCGCGTGCGCTCAGATAGCGTCCCCGCGCTGGTCAATCCTTTGTTGCGAGGCGCTGATGACAACTGTCTCCTTCGTGCCGGTCGCGCTGACGAGGCGGCAAGCGGCGCTCGTTGAGGCTGCTGCCGCGCGCATCTTTCCCACGACCGATACGCCAGGCGCGACCGAGGCTGGCGTGGTCAATTACATCGATCGGGCGTTGGCCGAGGCGTATCCAGGGTTGCTGTCGCTGTACCGCAGCGGGTGCAGGGCGCTGGCTGGCGAGAGCAAGCGACGCTACGGCGTGGACTTCCTCAAGGCCAGGCCAGATCAGCAGGACGACCTGCTGACGGCGTTCGAGGCCGGTGGCGTGGATGGGTTTCCCAAGGCGAAGGAGTTCTTCGGGACACTGCGCGATCACACGATGGAGGGGGTGCTGGGCGAGCCTGCGTATGGCGGTAACCGCGACCTGGTGGGCTGGAAGCTCGTGGGTTTCCCTGGGCACCAGTACGGGTATGAAGACGCGTACATCAACAAGGTCGTGGACCTGGAGCCCAAGGCGCTGGATCGACCGTACCCAACCAAGGAGGCGTGGAATGCCTAACAACCCTAAGGCTGTTGATGTCGTGATCGTGGGTATCGGCGCGGTGGGCGGCATCATGGCCAAGCAGTTGGCGTCTGCTGGGCTGGAGGTCGTGGGGCTCGAACGTGGGCCGATGGCGGAGTTCGAGGACTACGCGTCCAAAGACTCCATCCGTAGCATCACGCGACGCAACTTCGACGAGCGTGTGCGACACGAGCCGATCTCCGTGCGCCAGCGTGAGGGCGCGCCGAGCGCGAAGCGCTTCACGTCGACGCCAGTGAACGCGGTGGGCGGTGGCTTGGCGATCTGGACAGGCTCAGCGACGCGCTTCATGCCTGACGATTTCCGCGTGGACTCCAACGAAGTGCAGGCGGGCGTCGCCGATAAGGCGCGCGCTGACCTGACGGGCTACGAGATACGCGATTGGCCGATCAGCTACGACGACCTAGAGCCGTACTACGAGCGGTTCGAGTGGGAGATGGGGGTGTCCGGCGACGCTGATGCGAACCCGTTCGCTGGGCCGCGCAAGAAGGGCTACCCACTGCCGCCTTTACGGCAGGGCGCGCGGAACGAGCTGTTCGGCGACGCCTGCGCTCGACTGGGATATCACGCTCATCCAACGCCTAACGGGATACTGTCGGAGGCGTACCAGCCGCCCGCTCCCTACGACACGCGCATCCAGGAGCGACCTGCGTGCGTGTACTGCGGCCAGTGCAACAACTACGGGTGCCACGTGCAGGCGAAGCTGTCGTCGGCGTGGACGTCGGTGCCGGTGGCCTTCGAGACCGGCAACTTCGACCTACGCACGAACTCCAAGGTGTTCCGCATCGAGACGGGCCCCGATGGGCGCGCGACTGGCGTGTCGTACTTCGACCCCGACGGCAACGTCGTCGAGCAACGCGCCAAGGTCGTTATCGTGGCCTCGTACATCTACGAGGCGTCGCGCTTGCTGTTGCTGTCGGGTAAGGGCAAACGTGGGTTGGCCAACTCAAGCGGCCAGGTGGGGCGACGCATCACCGCGCACGGCGACGTGCGGTACACGGGTATCTTCGACGACTACATCGTGAACGGGTTCATCGGCCCCAATTCAGGGATGCGGATGGACGATTTCAACGGCAACAACTTCGACCACACGGGCGTGGGTTTCATCCGGGGTGGCACGATCGGGACGAGCGGCGGCGGTACGCCTCTGGAGCGCTACGACGCTATCCCACCTGGGTGGCCTCGCTGGGGCGAGGCGTACAAGGAGTATCTGGCGAAGTACTACACCCGCCAAGCGGATGTGACATCGCACCCGGAGGCGCTGCCGCACCGCGAGAACTTCATCGACCTTGATCCGCGATTCAAGGATGAGTGGGGTATCCCGCTGCCCAGGACGACGTTCGCCTTCCACCAGAACGAGCACAAGATGTGGGCGTTCCTAGGTGAGATCGAGCAGCAGATCCTGCGTGAGGCTGGCGCGAGCGAGGTCTGGGGTTTCCCGACGAACCGCGCGAGCCGCTGGGCTGGCGGCACGGTGATGGGCGATGACGCTGGCGACTCGGTCGTGAACGGTTACTGCCAGACGCACGACGTGGACAACCTATTCGTGGTTGGTGCGTCGGTGTTCCCAACGATGACGGGGTACGCGGCGACGCCCACGGTGTGCGCGTTGGCTTACAGGACGTCGGAGTACATCGTGGGGGCTAGCGGGCTGTTCTAGGCGAGCTACGTCCTCGCTGGACGGAGGGCGGGCGTGCTATGCAGTCGGCTTGTTTCTGGTCGTTGGCTTGGGCTTCAAGGTTTCAGCGTAGGCGAGGCTTAGCGCGAAATACCGGGTGAGTTCAGGGATGTTGCCTTGGAGTGCCTCTGGAACCGCAACATACTCTTTCATGACAGCTCCGTACTGCACAGCGAGGTTGGCGCTGTGTTCAGCGATGAAGCGGGCGCGGTCGGTGGAGGCCAGCCTGATGCCGATGCTGCCGTCCTTGCCCAAGAATGTGAACATATTTCCGTTCAGCGAGGTGTACGGATTGGCTGCACCCTTACGCTGGACGCCGGGCAGACTGGCGACAAGCATCTCGTAGAGCTTGATCTGCTGCTGGTGGTGTGATTCTGCGGGCATCTAGCGCCCTGACAGCACGACCGCGTCCACCAGCGCTGGCTTGCCTGAGAGCACGACGGCGAGCGCACGTTCGAGGGCAGGGCGTAGGTCGGCGGGGTCGGTGATCGGGCCTTCGCCGTGGATGCCGTAGGAGCGGGCGAGGGCGGCGAAGTCGACTTCGGGGCCCTCGATGCGGATGCCAACACCTTTGTTCTCGACGGGCCGTTCGCGGGTGAGGGCGACCTCCTCCTGGTGGCGTTCGTCGTTGCCGTAGGAGCGGTTGTTGTTGGTGATGATGAGGACCGGGAGCTCTTGGTTGGCGAGCGTCCAAAGGGCGGATGGCGTGAACAGCAGGTCGCCGTCAGGCTGGAAGTGGACGTTGAGTCGACCAGAGCCTTTGTTAGCCAGAGCGGCACCGATGGCGCGCCCGAGGCCGCTGCCGATCCCCGCCTTCGTGGTGCCGGTGTACTGCGTGGCCTTGGTGAAATCCCACAGGCGGTGGGCCCAGTTGCCGCGCAGGTCGCGGTCGACCAGCGTCCAGTCGTGGTCTTGGATGAGCTCCCACGTCTGCTGTGCGACGTAGGCGAGGTTCATGCGACTGGCGTCGGCAGCTTGTTCTTGGAAACGGGCGGTGAGCGGCTTGCGCCTGGCTGCTGCCGCTGCTGTGCGTTGGGCGGCCTTTTTCTTTGTGGGCTCGCCGGACATGAAGACCACGAGGTCGGCAAGAGGCGGGAGGACGTGATGGACGTCGGCTGAGACGACCATGTCCATGGGGAACATACCACCGTAAGACTGCCCCCAGGATTTGATGCCATAGTGCCGTAGCGTGACATCGATGATTTGAGCATCGTGTCGCACCACGGGCGACGGGCGCCGCGTCGAGAAGTCGCTACGGGAGAAGGCGGCCTGGGGGTCAACGATGTTCAAGCAGAGGATGAGGTCAGCTTCACGCACGACCTCGTTGGCCGCGTCGGTGAGGTTGAGTGGGTGGCGACTGGGGAAGTTGTGGAGGTCGCCCTGGTCGATCACGGACGCGCCGACGGTTTCGGCGAGGAGCACGAGGGAATCCACGGAGTCTTGGTCGCCTAAGTAATCCACGATGATTGCGGGCTTGTCGGCGGCGAGCAGCAGGTCGGCCATGCTACGGAGGCTTTCCTGGCTGGCGTGGGGACGCTGGATGGCGGGGAACGCTGACGGGTCGGGGATCTCCACGGGCTCAGCTAGCCGCGCTTCTTGCAGCCCCGCGTCGAAGCACAGGTACACCGGCCCCTCCGGCGCTGTCGTTGCCACCTCGTGAGCGCGCAGGATGGAATCGATGGCGCCAGCGATGGAAGCAGGCTGATCGTCGAACTTGGTGAACTCGCGGACCGCCTGACCTTGCACGAGGGCGGTGTGGATCCAGTCACCGTGGGGGCGTCGTTGGTCGGCCGCGACGGGCCCGGTGCCACCGATAACGAGGATGGGCGCTTGGTCGAGCCAGGCGTTGTAGATTCGCTCGGTGGCGTTCAGCAGGCCGACGACATCGTGGACGGCGGCGACCATGGGCTTGCCTGCGGCGTGGGCGTAGCCGTGGGCGACCGCGATGGCGATGCCTTCGTGATTGCAGAGCACGATCTGAGGCTTGCCGCCAGCGTAGTTCACGAGGGAGTCGTGGATGCCCCGATAGCTGGCGCCTGGGTTGAGGGCGATGTACTCCATGCCCAGAGCCTGGAGCATGTCGATAATGATGTCAGAACCCCACCCTGCCTTCGAAACTGCCATGTGCGCTTCACCGTGCTTCTACTTAGTTCGTTTGCAGAATTCTACGTGCCCAAGGTAACAGGAAAGTGACAATTACGTATCGAGTGTGTCCGCAGCAAAAACCTCTTCGATCGACAATCTTCGACTGGTCTGGCCCTGGTCTTCGTAGAAGTCGAGGGTCATCTCGAACAGGTCGCGGTTGGCCGCGATGCCATGCTTGTAGATGTCCCCCATCTCCTTCATCTGGTCGCGCATGAGCTCGCGGGCGTCCATGATGAGGTTGTAGCTGGAACCGTCGCCTCGGGCGTCGGCGATGGCTATCTCCCTAGACTGTTCGAAGGCGTCGTAGAGCTTGCGGGACAGCCCTGGGTTCTCCCGGTGCAGCTTCCCGCCCATGGCCATCATGTGCGTGGGCGTCACGATGCCGTGGTCCCGGCGCAGGTCACGGTGCATCTGGCGGTAGTCGGGGAAGAGGCGCTTCACGATATGTGGGCTGGCTTCCAAGATATCCCAGGCGTTGGGGTCGATGATGTCGCCGGAGCATGCGTCCACCTCGCCGTCCAGCAGTCGCTGCCACTGGGGCTTCTTGTCCGTGCGGTACTCCACGTTTACGGGCTTGTGCAGCGGCCATGGGCCGTCGACGTTGGCGATCCACTTGAACGTGGAGTGATCGACACCATGGAATTGCTTGAGCATGCCGCGGGCGTAGGTGGTCACGACTCCCCAGATGGCCGTCGCGAAGGTCTTGCCCTCGAGGTCCTTGGGGGTCTCGATCCCCCGGTCCGCGCGCACCCAGATGTAGTTGTAGATCGGCTTGCGCTTGATCAGCACCGGCAGAGCAACCATGTCCCACCCTGCGTCGATGGCGGGGAGGATGTCGCCAACGTTGGTGTCCAAGAGACCGAAGTCGCCGTTCTTGAACTTCGGGTTTTCGAACTGGCCGGCGGTCTCCATGGAGCCAGCGACGGTCAGCGATACGCCCTCGATCGGCACGCGTCCGTGCACCAGCGGCTGGATGATGTCGTAACGGAAATTGGGCTTGGCCCCTTGCGCTTCCAGGTGGATTTCGATGAGGTTCGTGGATGTCATGGCAGGTCCTTTCGCTGATTGGCTTGCTGTGGGCGCCAGGGGTTCGCGTCGCTGATCAACTGTCCAAGGAACAGAGGGCTGACTGGGTTGCTTCGTCTAACACGGTGTCTTTGGGAACGATGATTTCGCTGGTGCGGGTGCGGTAAGCGTCGCCGTGGGTCGCGGCATAGGGCTCGACGCCCTCTGCGGCTGCGCGGGCTTGGGCGAGGAGTTGGCGTCGCATCATGATGATGGCGGTATCGCTGGTTCCCAGGTGCTCCAGCGTACGATCCACGATGGCGCCCATGCTCTCTTGGACGGCCATGTCCTGGGCTTGGATGCCCGCGATGCCGGTGAACGTGGTCTGGGCCTGATCATCGCGGTCGATCATGTAATCGTTGGTGCTGTTGCGTGCGGGGAAGAACGACTCGCCTATCGTTGGGCCAGCGAAGTCATCTGCTGCGGCGATGTCGTCCTGGGTCAACGGGTGGTGGGCGTTCCAGGCGAAGGTGATGGTCCAACTGTGGTTGTCGTCGATGGGCACCCACGCGAAGCCACGACCGTTGGCTCCTGGAGCGTCCCCGGCAGCCGCGAAGAGGTTGTAGTAGGGCGTTAGCCAGTGGGTGAAGCGCCAGTAATGGCCGTCGTCCCCGGCATCCCGGCGCGCGCCGATGCGTAGGCCGTAGTCGGTCGGCGTGGGGATGAACGTCGGGCTGCGATCGAGCGCGTGGTACCGAGTTCGCAGATCGGGTGCGTTCTTGGCGCGCTCCACCCACGCGGGGTCGCGGCGATACGACGCCACCGAGGCGTGGAGGAAGTTGGAGTGAGCGGAGTCGATGCCGCCTTCGAGCGCCTGCGCCCAGTTGGTGTTTTCGATCCGCTTGGTGGCGTAGCGGTGGGCCTCGGGCAGGTCTAGCCAGTCATGCTGCGGCAGCTCGGGCGTGAACTCTGGCGCTCCCAGAAAGGCCCAGATGACGCCACCTTTGTCGATGGCCGGGTATGCCGTGATCTGGATCTTGCTCTTGAAATTGGACGCCTCGGGCTCCGATGGCATGTCCACGCACTGGCCGGTGATGTCGAATTTCCACCCGTGGTAGACACAGCGGAGGCCGTTCTCTTCGTTCCGGCCCCAGAACAGGCTCGCACGCCGATGAGGGCAAGCGGCTTGAACGAGTCCGACGTGGCCATCGGTGTTCCGGAAGGCGACCAAGTCTTCGCTCATGAGGCGCACGCGCACGGGGGGGCAGTCGGGGGCCGGAAGCTCGCTAGAAAGGAGAAATGGCGTCCAGAAGCGACGTAGGTAGTCGCCCATGAGGGTGCCGCGAGCGGTCTGTGTCAGCAGCTGGTTGTCTGGGGCGCTGAGCATGGGCGGATGCTAGCGCAACCGCGCGGTTGGGGGTAGTAGGAATATTGCCTCTGCGGCTGGTGTTAGGCGCTTGGGGTGGTGGACAATATCAGGTAGCAAAAAGTACCGAGAGTAATGAGGTGATGGTTTTGGCAGATGACAAAGTAGTAGTGCTTCCGCTGTTGGAAGACGCGGCAGAGATGGAACAGTCGATCAACGAATGTATCGCGAGTGAGTTCACGGGGCCTGTGCCGTGCGAACTGATGGCGATCCTCGCACCGACCAACGCGGAGTACCTGATCCTCAGCTTCTCCATGTTGGAAGAGGACTAGCTAGCCGCATCAGTGGTCTTCGAGGGTGTCCCTGATCTCCTCGAAGGCCACGCGGTCGATCTCGCCCCTGGCGTAGCGTTCTTTGGCGACGTCCAGCGGCGTCTGGCGCCCAACCGACCACGGTTGGCGAACGAGCCGGAACAACAGCACCGCTACCAGCGTCGGAATCGCAAGAATGGCCGCCAAGAACACGAAGTTGCCCACGTAGGTGGCGTTGATCCCCAGCCCGACTACCAGCGCGTACACGACCATGCCCACGACGATGACTGGCACCAGCCGCTTAGCGACCGTTGGTTTGATGTGCATAGATGGCCTCCGCTCAGCGTGCATCATTCGTAGTGGAGTATACAGCGCTGGGCGCTGGCCGTTGAGTGGTTGGCCGACGGCCAGCCGTGGGCTAACGAATCGCCTGGTACGTCCACCGCACGATGCTGACAAACCCCGTTACCGCTAGACCAACGAAGATGAGAGCCACGACTATCACACCCGCAATGAGGGCCTTCGCCGAGGGCTCATCGGTGCTTGGTTTGAAGCGATCCTTTTCTGGAACAGCCTCCTCAAGCGCGTTGAGGCGATCCCGCGCGTGGGAGGGCATCTGATCCCGGTCGCCTCGAAATTTCAGCGCTGCGAGCATATGCAGGGGATTGCTACGACACGAGCGCTCGAAAGCCGCGATAGCCCTTCCCCGCGCGCCGTCGCGCGCCTCTTCGAAGAACCAGAATCTCCCCGCCATCGCGGGTAGCCCGAGAGCGTCGTATACCGTCGCTAGTCGGGCCCTCAGATCCAGGTCGTCTGGGTATTGGAACACCATCGTGTTCAACCGGTCGCGGGCTTTCCCAAGATCGCGTTCTGCCAGATCGGCCTCTACCCGCGCGAGCACATCTTCCTTGGACATGGCTGCTGTCACCTCGCCGGTGAGTCTATAACGACTTAGCAAGTGATGAGCGCCACGGGAGCCAGCGATCAACGCGAAGGACTAGCTAACGAATCGCCTGGTACGTCCACCAAAGGATGCTGACGAGCCCAGTCGCCGCTAGCCCCGCGATGACGAGCATCCCCAAGAACACGCGTACGTCCACTAAGTGCCGAGGGAGCACGACGAGCGTCCCTCGCCTGCGTGGTCGAGGCGGTCGATCGCGCGCGAGTTCGGCGCGGGCGTGGGAGTTCAGCGTGCCCCGGCCACGACCCAACATGCGCGACGATTCGTACGGCCTGGGCATGAAGCCGTACCTCTCTTGAACCGCCTGCCGAAGGGCATCGAGCCGCGCCAGCGCACGCGCGTGCGCTGGCATGCGCTCGGGGTCGCCCTGGAACTTCAGCGCTGACAGCATCAGCAAAGCATCGCCACCGCACGACCGCTCAAACGCCACGACAGCCTTCGCCCCGTGGCCCGTCCGCTCCTCCTGGAAGAACCAGTACCGGCCTGCCATCGCGGGCTGCCCCAAAGTGTCGTACACAGTAGCCAGTCGCGCCCTCAGGTCCAGATCGTCCGGGTTCTCGACCACGAGCGTGTTCAGCCGGTCGCGCGCGTTCCCGAAATCGCGTTCGGCCAGATCAGCCTCCACTCGCGCAAGTACGGTTTCTTTGGACATCGCTGACCCTCCACACGAGCGATTCTATAGCGAATGAGATCTGGGCGAAACGAGAATGCCGTTAGGGAACCTGCCAACTGGGGTTGGACGCAGACCAAATCGAGTCACCTGGGACAGATGAGCCCAGAATGGGATTCAAGAAATTAGCGGCTGATTGATAGCCGCTATCAAGACGGGCTACTAGGCCCGTTTCTGCGGCCATCTTCTGATATGGCGCTTCCCAGTCAGCCGGTGGTGGTGGGAGTTCGGGCGGAAGGACGTGGGTGTCCCGCGCCTCGAAAGTGTTCACTAGCGCTTGGCGCAGCCTGTCTGATCGAAAGTCGAACTGCTGGGATATCAGCACGAGGTCGATAAGATCTTTGGTGCGAGTGCTTGCGATCCCCGATCCATAGGTCTTGGTATAGGCGTGCACTTTCTGGGCCACGTGGTCTTCGATCGCCAGCACTAGCAATTGGACGGGTTCTATGTCCGCGAACCCGAGCAAGTCCAGCCCAGCGAGGGCCTCTGACGTTTCGTATTTGAGCACCGCGAATCCGACATCAATGGTGATGTCCTCGAACTTCCTGCCGCCGAGATTCGCGGTCGCGTGGTAGCGAACGGCCTTACCCTCTTCGCTTTTCACCCTATCCGTCACCTCTATCGTGAAGTCGAAGTGGTCGTCGAGTTCAAGCGACTGTGCCTCGATAAAATCCTGCGTGGCTGCCTGCTCGTCATCCCATCGACCCAGGTCGAGGTCTTTCGTGGTCCTGAACGTCGGCCCTATGCGGAATATGAGCGCCGCCGCCCCTTTGAGAAGCCAACGATCTGGAGCGACGGCGACCAGCCGGGCTATGAGTCGATCAAAGACAATGATCTTGCGAAGGCGGATCAGCGGGATGTCAGCTTCGCGTGAAAGATTCAGCAGGCGCTGCTCTAAAGCCGTGCGGAATGCAGCCGCTGTTGCGTACTTCAACGTTTCACCTTAGCCAACGCGGCTCGGATAAGAGCTGACACTCGCCGATTACGCTGGCCAGCACCGGCACGCAACCCCTGCTTCGTTGCCAGCCCCCGGTCGATAGCCTGGATCACTGCCATCTCGACTTGCTCGGGCGATGCGCCGGTCTGAGCTACATCCAAGATGCTGCGGGTCGGAGATGTCATCCGGATCCCTTCCCTCGTGACGATTTCTCCCTGGCCGAACGACCGTGTCGTGGTGTGCACTCGTACGCCAGGCCGCGCTCGCATGTTCCGATTCTGGCGAGGAACGGTCAGGTGTACGTGGCTCGGAACGATGTCGCTCAGGTCTAGGAGATCCAATGCGCTTTCGTGCGAAACGACCGCGACATCTTTATCCGCTGCCAACCACGCGGAGAGAACATCTTCACGTGACGATGACGGATAGTCGCGAAAGCGGTAGAGGCCGTTCCCCGTGCGAATGAAGCGCCCGCTCTTCGCGTGATATGAAAGCAGCGTTCGACTATACCCACAGTTCGCAGCCTGAGTTGCAGTAAAGTAGCCGCCCTGCTCCGTGGCGATCCCGAACAACTCCTCTAGGTTTGGTTTAGAGGTAAACATTACTGTTGGAATAGGCATGTCACTAATATGTCAAATAATACTGTACAAAGCAGTGACATAACAAGCGTAATTGTGCAAAAGCCGTATTCAAGAAACGTTTGAAGGAGCGATATGAATCGCACATCAAATTCATGAACGCTTATCGCATGTTTCCTCGCGCTTTCTCAAGTTCACTCCTAAGCCTTTGTTTATCCGTATAATCACGCCCACCTGACACCCTCAAGGAGCGCCCCATGCCCATGCAGCCCACGAACCCCCTCAAGAAACACTCTGCCGAGATGACCGACGGTCCGTCTCGCGCTCCGGCGCGGGCGATGCTGAAGGCTATCGGTTTCACGGACGACGATCTGGCGAAGCCGATCATCGGAGTGGCGACGACGTGGATCGAGACGATGCCTTGCAACTACAACCAGCGTGAGCTGGCCAAGTACGTTAAGGAAGGCATCCGTGAGGCAGGCGGCACTCCCATGGAGTTCAACACGATCTCCGTGTCCGATGGCGTGACCATGGGAACTGAGGGCATGCGTGGCTCGCTGGTGAGTCGCGAGGTCATCACCGACTCTATCGAGGTCGTCGCGCGCGGGCACTCGTTCGACGGTCTGGTGGTCCTCGTTGGTTGCGACAAGACGCTGCCTGCGGGCGCGATGGCGTTGGCTCGCCTGAACCTGCCTGGGCTCGCCTTCTACAACGGCTCCATCGCCCCTGGCCACCTCGACGGCAAAGACCTCACGGTGCTCGACGTGTTCGAGGCGGTCGGCGCGCATGGCGCGGGCAAGATCGACGACGCGCGATTGAAGGCCATCGAGGACGCCGCGTGTCCTGGGGCGGGTGCGTGTGGCGGCCAGTTCACGGCCAACACCATGGCCATGGCGCTCGAATTCCTGGGCATCAGCCCGGCTGGCGCGAACGCTGTCCCGGCGGTGAACAAGTCCAAGGCCGATGAGGCCCGCAAGGCCGGTCGGCTGGTCATGGAGTTGCTGGAGCAGGACATCAAGCCGCGCGACATCATGACACGCGACGCTTTCGAGAATGCCATTGCTGGGGTTGCCGCCACGGCGGGCTCGACCAACGCTGTGCTGCACATGCTGGCCATCGCTCGCGAGGCTGGCGTGGAGCTTTCGATCGACGATTTCGACACCATCTCATGGAACACGCCGATCGTGGCGGACATGAAGCCGGGCGGCCAGTACGTCGCTGAGGATTTGTACAACGCTGGCGGCTATGGGCTGGTGTCCAAGGAGATCTTGGCTGGTGAGCGCGGCCACGCGGATGCCGTGAACGTGGACGGTGGTACGTTCGGGAGTATCGCGTCAGGCGTAGTGGCGACGGCCGACCAGAAGGTTGTGGTCAGCATCGAGAAGCCTATCAAGGACAACGGTGGTATCGCGATCCTGCGTGGGAACCTGGCGCCCGATGGCTGTGTGGTGAAGTTGGCGGGACACGATCGCAACTACCACCGCGGCCCGGCGAAGGTTTTCGAGCGCGAGGAGGATTGCTTCGCCGCCGTGCAGTCTGGCCAGATCAAGCCTGACGACGTTGTGGTGATCCGTTACGAGGGGCCAGTCGGCGGGCCTGGGATGCGCGAGATGCTGGGCGTTACGGCGGCCATCGTGGGCGCTGGCCTGAGCGACGATGTCGTGCTGATCACGGACGGTCGATTCTCGGGCGCGACGCACGGCTTCATGGTTGGCCACATGGCACCGGAAGCCGCGCTGGGTGGCAATATCGCGTTCGTGAAGGACGGCGATCCGATCATCCTGGACGTGGTGGCACGCAGGCTCGACCTGGACATCCCGGCCGACGAGTTGGCGAAGCGCAAAGAAGGCTGGGCTGCGCCTGCGCCGCGCTACACGACGGGTGTGTTCGCGAAGTACGCCAAGAGCGTGTCGTCCGCGAGTGAAGGGGCGATCACGAGCCCCGGTCTCCCCGGCAGTATCTGGTAGAGGTTTACGGTACCTTCGGGCGGAAACCTCCCGCTCTGCAGGGTCGGCGTATTAGACTGCGGTTGCTTGGGCCAGGAGTTAGGGTTCGTTTCATCAAGGAGTCGCTCCATGCTTCGTAAGATATTTGTGGCTATCGGGCTGATGTGGGTAGTGAACAAGGTCCGCGGAACCAAGACGGACACGCCTGAGTAGATCGCGTACGCTGACCCCGATAAGCGCTACTCCTGTGACACGCAGGGGTAGCGCGCCGGGGTGGTGGGTCGGTATGGTCGTACGACCATGGAAATGCTATTCGTTGGTATCGGCGGTCTTGTCGTTGGCCTGATCGTGGGCTATCTGTTGGCGCGCGTGCGTGCGCGGTCTGGGCCTGTCGATCTGCAAGCAGAGTTGGTGCGCAACGATCTGGCGGTGGTTCGCGAGAGCGTGAGTCGCTTGGGCGACCTCGTGCAGCGTAACGCTGGGGACGACAAGGCTGGGTTCTCCGAGCTTTCGTCGGTTCTACGCAACGTGGATGCACGCACGAACACGATGGCGAGCGCGCTGGGCAACAGCCGCGTGCGCGGTCAGTGGGGTGAGCGTGCCGCAGAGGACATCCTCCGCTCCGCAGGGTTCATCGAGGGCGTGAGCTACCTCAAGCAACAGTCGCTGGACGGCGGCAGTGCCCGCCCTGATTTCACCTTTCCTCTCCCCAAGGGCTACACGCTCAACATGGACGTGAAATTTCCCGTCGAGAACTACGCTCGCCTCGTGGAAGCGACGGGCGAAGCCGATCGCGATCGCTACGAGAAGGCGTTCCTGCGCGACGTGCGTGATCGCGTGAAGGAAGTGGGGTCGCGCTCGTACGCTGACCCGGCGACAGGGACGGTGGACTACGCTCTGCTGTTCATCCCCAGCGAGAGCGTGTACACGGAGATCAACCGGCTCGATGCGACTTTCGTTGACGCTGCGCTATCGCAGCGCGTGATACCGTGCTCGCCGCTAACGCTGTTCGGCGTGCTGGCCGTGGTGCGGAAGGCAGTCGAGAGCTTCGCGTTCCAGCAGGCGTCAGACGAGGTGCTCATGGCCATGAAGCGCTTCGAGGGTGAGTGGGGACGTTTCAGCGATAGCTTCGCTGCGCTGGGGAAGCAATTGGCGACAGCGCGCGGCACGTACGATCAGTTGGTGGGCGTTCGCGCGACCAAATTGCAGGCTCCGCTCGCGCAGATGGACGCGTTACTTCGAGAGCGCGGCCTCGCCGATGTAGAGGGGACGCTCGCCTTGGAGGGGTTGCCACCCGATGTAGACTCGATTGCGAACCAGACCCCCAACGGCAATGACCTGGGCGGTGACGGTGGTTGGATCGGGACCAGGCGATTGGAAGTCACGGGCGAAGGACCTGATGTTTCGGATGGGCGCGGGACGCAAGTCGAAGCCCGAGATGGCTGACGAGATGTCGCCTGAGCAGCTACGTGCTGAACGTGAGTGTCGGGAACTCGATAAGCGACAGGGGCCGGACGGCCCCGCTGGAGGCTACCGATGTTTATGGGAGATGGCGGCTGGAAGTCCCGCGTGATGGATACCATGCACCGTTTCGGTCTTGGGCCCAAGAAGAAGCAGGAAGTCGCTGACGAGATGACTCCAGGTCAGCTGCGCGCCGAACGCGAACGTCGCGCGCGTGAGGATCAGGCAAGCTCTGGCGACTCCAAAGACTCCACAAGCTGACGCAAAGGACGAGTTCCTAGCGTACTTTTGGTGGTAGGCATGCACGACGCTCGCATTGGATAGTGCCATCATCTTCTGAGGAGGAAGATGAACATGGCGAACCCCGTATCTTCATTGTCCGA
>ERZ890510.184-NODE-184-length-52882-cov-8.406648_pt1 | contig 52882 bp, 45 predicted proteins | sample MGYA00521265_ERZ890510 | MGnify/ENA primary metagenome ERZ890510 (study PRJEB32303, sample SAMEA104408624) | aquatic metagenome | biome: Brackish water; feature: Chemocline; material: water | place: Baltic Sea | collected 2014-10-26T21:54:00 | depth 110 m ... | reverse complement strand
AAATTAACCCCTATCTGTATAGCAAATTGCTCTCAGGTGCGGGAAAATAGCCGCCTTCTTCTGAAGTAGATTTATCCACACCTCTGCCTGTCTGGACCTCAACTCTCCGACTTCGTGCTCGAGCAAGGGCTAAATCGGCTTCAGTAAATTAAATAGAGTAACCAAGAACGGGAGTTCGATCGATGGCGGAACAGGCTGTGCCACGGAAACAATGCGCCAATGCAATTCGTGCATTGAGTATGGATGCTGTACAAAAAGCCAACTCGGGACACCCCGGGGCCCCAATGGGAATGGCCGACATAGCCGAAGTGCTTTGGAACGACTTCTATCAACATAATCCCGGTAATCCCCAGTGGTTCAACCGCGATCGGTTTGTGCTTTCGAATGGGCACGGTTCCATGTTGATGTACTCCCTGCTGCATCTGTCGGGATATGACTTAGGCATCGAAGAATTGGCGCAATTTCGACAATTTGACTCCAGGACACCGGGCCATCCTGAATACGGCGATACTCCCGGCGTCGAAACGACCACCGGTCCACTGGGCCAGGGGTTGGCCAATGCGGTCGGCATGGCGGTCGCCGAAAAAACCCTGGCGGCACAGTTCAATCGCGAAGGCCACCCGATTATCGATCACTTCACCTATGTCTTCGCCGGCGATGGCTGCCTGATGGAAGGCATCTCCCACGAGGTGTGCTCCCTGGCGGGCACCCTGAATCTGGGCAAGTTAATCGTTTTCTATGATGACAACGGCATTTCAATCGATGGCGAAGTCGGGCAATGGTTCTCAGACGACACCGGCAAACGTTTCGAAGCCTATGGTTGGCAGGTATTGTCCGCTGACGGACATGATGCCGACGCGATTGGCGCGGCGATTGAGCAAGCACGGGCCGAAACAGGCCGCCCCAGCCTGATTAGCTGCAAGACGATTATCGGCTACGGTTCGCCGAACAAACAGGGTACAGCGGCAACCCACGGCGCTCCTCTGGGAGAGAGCGAAATAGTGGCGACCCGTGAGGCACTGGACTGGCCGCACGCGCCTTTTGTCGTGCCGGCGGAAATCAAGCAGGCCTGGGATGCTACCGAAAAAGGCTTTATCGCAGAGTCTGCCTGGAAGGAAAAGCTGGTTATCTACGAGGAAGAATATCCTGATCTGGCGATGGAACTGGTGCGACGCTTAAAGGGTGAGTTACCCGGGTATTTTACCGGCAAGGCAGACGAATATATCAGCCAGTGCCAGCAATCAGCGGAAAACATTTCAAGCCGCAAGGCCTCGCAAAACTGCATCGAGACCTATGCCGCCCTGTTGCCCGAATTGATCGGTGGCTCAGCCGATTTAACCGGGTCGAATCTGACTAATTGGCCAGGCACCTCGCCCATCTCCGAGCGCGCTGACGGCAATTACATCTATTATGGTGTGCGCGAATTTGGCATGACAGCCATGGCTTCCGGCATCGCCTTGCACGGGGGTTTCATCCCGTATACAGCCACCTTCCTGATTTTTATGGAGTACGCCCGGAATGCGGTAAGAATGGCGGCATTGATGAAACAGCAGAGCATTTACGTGTACACCCACGACTCAATCGGTCAGGGCGAAGACGGGCCAACCCATCAGCCGGTAGAACAGTTAGCCAGTCTGCGCACGACACCCAATATGTCGGTTTGGCGCCCCTGTGACAGCGTGGAATCAGCCGTTGCCTGGAAGGCGGCAATCGAGCGACAGCATGGACCCACGGCGCTGGTCTTCTCAAGACAAAATTTGAAGCATCAGGGGCGCAGCGAACAGCAGCTGAGGGATATTGCCCGTGGCGCCTACATACTGAAAGATTGCGAGGGGGAACCTAGCGTTATTATTCTGGCGACGGGCTCCGAGGTTGAAATTTGTGTGGACGCCGTCACCACCCTGCAACAGCAGGGAATAAAAGCGCGCCTGGTTTCTGTCCCCTGTGTCGATGTATTCGATGCGCAGGATGCCGAGTATCGCGAACACGTATTGCCAGGCTCAGTGCGTAATCGAGTTGCCGTTGAGGCGGCGGCGGCAGAGTACTGGTGGAAGTTTGTTGGTCTCGATGGAAAGATTATCGGCATGACCAGCTTTGGCGCATCGGCTCCGGGGCCCACGCTTATGGAGCATTTTGGATTTACGGCAAAAAACGTTGTCGAAACGGCCAAGTCGTTCGCTGAGTGAGCGGCTTGGGTTCAGCTAATTTCTTTTCTCTTTTTTCTTTTTACTTGGCAGGGTAGAGGCGCATGGCCTATCGCATCGCAATCAATGGCTATGGGCGTATCGGCCGCTGTGTACTGCGCGCGTTTTATGAGTCGAGCAATTATGCAGACCTGAGAATTGTCGCCATCAACGATCTCGCCGGACTCAGTAATCTCGCCCACTTAACGCGCTACGACAGTACCCATGGCCGCTTCCTCGGCAGCGTGGAAGAAGGCAATAAGGAGTTGCTGGTAAATGGCGACAGGATTGCTGTCTTCAACAGTGCAGCCGTTGAAGACCTGCCCTGGAATGAGCTGGATATCGATCTGGTGATGGAATGCAGCGGCGCCTTTAGCGATCGCAAAACAGCGCTACTGCATATACGCAACGGCGCCGGCAAGGTGCTTTTTTCACAGCCCGCCGAGCAGGATATTGATGCCACCTTAATCTATGGCATTAACCATGAAACCCTGGATGCCAAGGCACAGATAATTTCCAATGCGTCCTGTACCACCAACTGCATCGTGCCGGTGTTAAAAACCCTGGATGATGCCTTTCAGATCGAATCCGGTGTAATCACCACCATCCACTCGGCGATGAATGACCAGCCGGTGATCGACAGTTATCACCATACAGACCTTAGAAAAACCCGCAGCGCGATGCAATCGATCATTCCTGTCGATACAGCGCTGGCAAAGGGCATAGAGAGAATTCTACCGAACCTGAGCGGATTGCTCGAAGCCCAGGCGATTCGAGTACCTACTGTCAATGTGTCGTTGATGGATTTAACGGTTTCGGTTCGACGCGCAAGCGATGTGCTGAGTGTTAACAATGTCATTCGAGAGGCCAGTAAGAGGTTGCCGGCGAATATTTTGGGATTCACCGATGAACCCTTGGCTTCCTGCGATTTTAACCATGATCCAAGATCGGCGATTGTCGATCTCAATCAAACCCGCGTGGCGAATAAAAAATTAGTAAAGCTTTTGGTTTGGTTTGATAATGAGTGGGCTTATGCCAACAGGATGCTCGACGTTGCACAATATCTGCATTCAATGAATCGAGCGGACTAATTAAAATGCGTGTTTACAGGAAAGTTCTGCAATGACCTTGTTACATATGGATCAAGTCGACCTCACCGGAAAACGTGTTCTCATTCGTGAAGATTTTAATGTTCCGATTCGAGATGGAAAGGTGACTAACGACACAAGAATCCGTGCGGCCTTGCCCACTATTGAATTGGCACGTTCCTCCGGGGCTAAAATAATTCTTATGTCCCATCTGGGAAGGCCCGAAGAGGGTGTCGCCATCGAAGCACAGCCGCAGTTCTCACTGCGGCCAGTTGCCGAGAAGCTTGCCGAATTACTTGGCTGTGAAGTAACCCTGGTGCAGAATTATATTGAAGATGCTAATGCCGTGGTGGCCGGCGACGAGGTGTTGTTATTAGAAAATGTGCGTATCAACAAGGGCGAAAAAGCCAACGACGATGACCTGGCAGAATATTACGCTTCCCTCTGTGATGTTTTCGTCATGGATGCATTTGCTACGGCGCACCGGGCTCAAGCCAGTACCTATGGGGTGGCGGAATACGCGCCTACAGCCTGCGCCGGTCCCTTGCTTGTTGCTGAGCTGGATGCCCTCGATCGATGTCTAAAAATGCCGGAAAGACCAGTACTTGCCGTGGTGGGTGGCGCGAAAGTTTCCAGCAAATTGAAAATATTGAAAAATCTTTCCACAAAGGTAGACCAGCTGATTGTCGGTGGAGGCATAGCCAATACCTTTCTGCTGGCCAGCGGAGCCAGAGTTGGGAAATCTCTTTGTGAACCCGAATTGCTTCCTCTGGCCACTGAACTCATGGCGCAAACCAATATCCCGTTACCGACAGACGTGGTTGTGGCAAAAGAATTAAGTCCTACGGCGACCGCCCGCATTAAGCTGATTTCAGAAATTGAAGATGACGATATGATTCTGGATATCGGGCCGACCACGGCGCAGCATTTCATCGACTTAATCGCTACCATGAAAACCATAATCTGGAATGGGCCGCTGGGAGTTTTCGAATATCCTCAGTTTGCCAATGGCACCGAGGAGGTCGCCAGAGCGATAGCGGCCAACAAGGGTTTTTCGATTGCCGGGGGTGGAGAAACAATAGCCGCGATCGACAAGTTTTCAATTACCCAAGACATTTCTTATATTTCTACTGGGGGCGGCGCGTTTCTCGAGCATATACAGGGGGCAATTTTGCCGGCTGTAAAAATGCTGGAAGCGAGAGCTTTAGAAAGCAGGGTAAAGAAATTTTTGCAATGAGACTCGGTTCTTAATATTAGTCGAGCTTAAGCCGCGCTCAAGCTCAAAAAAAAATAGTTTGATACGAAAGAGGTTTAGACATGGCACTAATTAGTTTACGACAGTTACTGGATCACGCGGCAGAATACGGTTATGGCGTTCCTGCCTTTAACGTAAACAACCTGGAACAGATTCGCGCGATAATGGAAGCCGCCGACGAGGCCAATAGTCCGGTTATTTTGCAGGCTTCCGCTGGGGCGCGTAAATACGCCGGCTCGAACTTTCTTAAACATTTGATTTTGGCCGCCATTGAAGAATTTCCACATATTCCCATTGTTATGCATCAAGATCATGGTGTGTCGCCCGCTATTTGTCAGCGTTCTATTCAGCTGGGTTTCTCTTCGGTAATGATGGATGGCTCGCTAGCCGAAGACGGCAAGACACCAACCGACTTTGATTACAATGTCGAGGTTACCAAAACCACAGTCGCCATGTCACACGCCTGTGGCGTTTCGGTCGAGGGCGAAATAGGTTGCCTTGGGTCGCTGGAGACCGGCATGGCAGGCGAAGAAGATGGCGTCGGCGCCGAAGGCAAGTTGACCATGGCGCAGATGCTTACCGACCCGCAGGAAGCCTCGGACTTCGTCGATGCCACGGGTGTCGATGCACTGGCTATCGCCGTTGGTACCAGCCATGGGGCCTACAAGTTTAGCCGGCCTCCTACCGGGGACATCCTGGCGATACAGAGGATCAAGGACATACATGCGAAGATTCCAAACACCCATCTGGTGATGCACGGGTCTTCTTCGGTGCCGCAGGAATGGCTGGCAATTATCAATGAGTTTGGTGGCGAGATACCCGAGACCTATGGTGTGCCAGTTGAAGAAATTCAGGAAGGCATTAAGCATGGGGTGCGCAAAGTGAATATCGATACGGATTTACGCCTCGCCTCCACCGGCGCGGCAAGAAAGTTTCTTGCAGAAAACAAATCTGAATTTGATCCACGCAAATTTTTGATTCCCACCATGGACGCAATGAAGGGAATAGTGGCGGCGCGGCTGAATTCATTCGGCACGGCTGGGCAAATTTCAAACATTAAAAAAGTGTACAGTTTGGAACAGATGGCCGAACGTTATACGAGTGCAGCGTCCTGAGTAGATGGCACCTTAGGTGGCCCTCAAATTCGCTACAGCCACGTTGCATTTCTTGACAAGGTACCTACATTGCCGCCTAGTGAGCGGTGGGCAACATTGTTGCAAGGTCTGATTGCGTATGTTTAGCCGAGCCGATGCAGATAAACTACGGGAAAGCCTTGCGGCGATCAAATTCCCGGCAACTTTTGCGCACCCGGCTAGCGTTGAATCCGGGGTGGACACTTCCGTGCGAAATCTGGTTCGTGCTTATCGAGAGCATTACGGACTTGATTTCGATACCCCATCGACCACCGTAGCGCATACGCTGGGCATCGTCGAAAGCGGGCCCTACAAGATTGTCTGTCAGTATTTTGTCGCCTGTGCCGCCGAAGCCCCCTCGGTAAACTCCCCTGCAAACCCTTCCACAAGCAGAGGCACCGTCTTTCTACTGCATGGATATTTCGATCACAGCGGAATCTATGGCCATCTTATCCGCCACTGTTTACAGCTGGGATTCGCCGTGGTTATTTTCGACTTTCCCGGACACGGTTTGTCCAGCGGAGCAGTCGCCAGCATTGGATCTTTTCGCGAATACAATCAAGTGCTTTTCGATTGTCTGTTAGCCGCGCAGCAACAGAGTGTGGCGGGGCCGTGGACTGTCATTGGCCAAAGCACAGGCGGGGCGATTATCATCGATTCGCTACTGGACGATAATCGACTGGACTCATTTTCTATTCGGCAATATCTATTGCTCAATCCCTTACTTCGACCGAGTCACTGGGGCAGAGGAAAATTACTCTTCGCCTTAAGCCGATGGTTTTTTGTCGACACCAAGCGGCAATTTTCCAACAATAGTCACGACCGGGAATTTCTGCGCTTTCTTCAGCAAGAGGATAATTTGCAGAGCAAGTTTTTGTCACGCCGCTGGATTCTGGCGATGATCGACTATCAGCGCCGCTTTGCTAAAGCGGCGGGCTCGGACAAAAAGCTAAGCATAATTCAGGGCACGGATGACGGAACTGTAGACTGGCACTATAATCTTCCGAAGATTATGGAAAAATTTCCAGCCTCGAAATCCTATCAACTTAAGGGCGCACGGCATCATCTGGTGAATGAGTCGGCCGAATACCGAGACAAGGCATTTTCATTGATCAGTCAGATTGTAGATCAGCCGGGTTGAATACATTGATCGTGAAGGGCAATTGATTGTAAGAAGGGTAATTGATCGTAAGCAGAGCAATTGATCGCAAGCAGGGCAATTGCCTGTAAGCAGAATAGAAGCCGCGCAAGCCGCGCTAGAAAAGAACCCGGCAACGAATAGTGCCATTGATCTGATTCAGTTTTTCCAGCGCCAGCGCGCTGTACTGCAGGCCAATATCGATGACTACATAGCCAATCTGTTCGTTGGTTTGTAAATACTGCGAACTGATATTTATCCCGGCCTCGGAAAAGACACGGTTTATCTCCGCTAACACACCCGGAATATTTTTGTGAATATGTAATAGACGGTGTTTGCCGGGGTGTGCGGGCAAGGTTACTTCGGGGAAATTAACCGAGGCAAAACTGGAACCGTTATCGCTGTACTTAATAAGTTTTTCGCTGACTTCTACTCCGATGTTCTCTTGTGCTTCCATTGTGCTACCGCCAACGTGTGGCGTAATAATACAATTATCAAAATTTCTCAACGGCGATAAAAATTCCTCGTCATTGGATTTTGGCTCGACCGGGAAAACGTCGATAGCCGCGCCAGCAATTCTCGAATGCTGCAATGAATCGGCCAGGGCATCGATGTCCACTACCGAACCGCGAGAGGCATTAATGAACACCGCTTCCGGTTTCATCCAGGCGAGCTGTTTGGCTGTAATCATGTCTTTGGTCGCCGGGTTTTCCGGCACATGCAGACTAACAACATCACACTCGCTCATTAGTTCTTGCAAAGAATTGAGTTGCGTTGCATTTCCTAGCGGGAGTTTGCTCACCACATCATAGAGATAGACTTTCATGCCCATCGATTCGGCCAGTACGCTAAGCTGTGAGCCAATATTTCCATAACCGACGATGCCGAGCTTTTTGCCCCTGACTTCGAAAGATCCGTGGGCGGACTTTTGCCATACGCCTCGATGCAATAAGGCATTCTTTTCCGGGATGCCTCGCAGGAGTAGAATGGCCTGACCAATTACCAGTTCGGCGACACTTCGGGTATTTGAAAAGGGGGCATTAAATACCGGTATGCCACGGACTAAAGACGCGGTAAGGTCGACTTGATTGGTGCCTATGCAGAAGCAGCCAACAGCCTGTAGTTTCTGCGCAGCCGCAAAAACAGACTCGCTGAGCTGGGTACGGGATCGAATGCCGAGGAAATGTACGTCAGCAATTCTTTCCAGCAGCTCATCGCCCTCAAGCGACGTTTTTAAGTATTCTATGTTTTCATAGCCGGCTCTCATCAGCGTTTCAACGGCGCTGGGATGTAAGGCTTCCAGTAGCAGGAATTTTATTTTCCGTTTTTCGAGTGAGGTTGGATTCATAGCTTAAAAACTTTTAGATTTGGATTATTGAAAACGGGCAATGTTTCTCGGGGCGATACTGATGCCGGGAGCGATGATCGACAAGCTGGCGCATGTTACCATATTCTTCGCTGTAGTTTTTCGCCAGCAATGGGCCCGCGATCTTCAGGGCAGGGAAACTACTTGGAAACAGCAGAAAAAGGCATTATACATACCCGGTACAGCACGCCCGGTACAGCATGCCTGGTACAGCACGCCTGGTATAGCACACCTGGTCTAGCACACCTGGTACAGCACAACAGAGGAAAGCGAAGTGATGAATTGCAGTGAAACTGAACTGCTTGGGGAGCTCGCCGCCATTGTCGGTGAGCAGTGGCTAAAGACAAGCCCTTCGGACCTGGCTAACTTTGGCAAGGACTGGACCACGGCCTATGAGGCCCGGCCAATAGCCATAGTATTCCCCGGCGATATCCCCAGCGTGGTCGCGCTGGTTAAGCTGGCCAATCTTCAGCAGATTGGGCTGGTTCCTTCCGGAGGGCGTACGGGCCTCAGTGGAGGTGCTGTTGCAGCCAATGGAGAAGTAGTGGTTGCCTTCGACAGGATGAATAAAATATTGGCATTTGATCCGGCCGATCGTCAGGTGGTTTGTCAGCCCGGGGTAATTACCGAACAGTTACAGCAGTTTGCTGAAGAGCAGGGTCTGTTCTACCCGGTAGACTTTGCCTCATCCGGTTCCAGTCAACTCGGCGGCAATGCCGCTACCAATGCGGGGGGCATAAAGGTTATTCGCTATGGCATGACCCGAGACTGGGTGAAAGGTTTAAAAGTAGTGACCGGCAACGGCGAGGTACTGGATCTGAATCGAGGGCTTGCGAAGAATGCCACTGGCTATGATTTCCGGCACTTGTTTATTGGTTCGGAAGGCACCCTCGGCTTTATCGTGGAATTGACCCTGGGCCTCAGTAGCCAGCCTCACGATCCCACCGTGCTGGTTCTTGGTGTAGAAGAAATGCGTGCCACCATGGATGTATTGCAAGCCTTCCAGGACAAATTGAAGCTAACCGCATTTGAGTTCTTTTCTGATAAAGCGCTCAAGCATGTGATCGCCGAGAAAGGTCTGCAAGCGCCTTTTGCAACGGAGTGTGCGTTCTATGCCTTGATCGAATTTGAAAATCTGTCCGAGCACGATCTGGAAACAGCCATGAACCTGTTCGAGTCCTGCATGGAGTCTGGCTGGATTGTCGACGGCAGCATTAGTCAAAATACCAGTCAGGCGCAAAACTTGTGGCGCTTGCGTGAAGATATATCGGAAACCATTTCGAAGTTCAGCCCCTACAAGAATGATATTTCTGTAAAAGTTTCGAAGGTCCCCGAGTTTGTCCGCGAGGTGGACGAGGTCGTTAACGCCTCCTATCCCGATTTCGAAATAATATGGTTCGGCCATATTGGCGACGGCAATATCCACCTGAACATTCTTAAACCCGAGGACTTGGCGCTGGCAGATTTTCTTCAAAAATGCGCCGAAGTATCCGATTTGGTATTTACCATTGTTGAAAAATTCGGCGGCAGTATCTCCGCCGAGCATGGGGTCGGTTTGCTGAAAAAACCCTTCTTGCATTACTCACGTTCGCCGGCGGAAATCGCCTATATGCAGGCGATTAAGAAAATATTTGACCCGAATAACATTATGAATCCTGGCAAATTGCTCGATCAATAAAGCCGGTAAAGACCAAGCAAAGCGCTGCGGGTTATAGAGCGCAGAAAGAGCAAGACGGGGGTTTTAAAGCGTCACAATTTGAAACAATTAGGGTTTCCATCTGCCAAATTATAGGCGTACACTAATCCCTCGATCGAAATAACCCGATCAATTTCAAGGTTTCTTCGGTCGATTTTTTACACAATTCTAAAGCACGAGAGAAATATGTCAGACTCAGTTGAGGGTACCGTTAAGTGGTTTAATGACGAGAAAGGATTCGGATTCATAGAGCAGGAAGGTGGCAAAGATGTGTTCGTACATTTTAGCGCAATCACTGGCTCTGGAAGAAGAACACTTCATGAAGGTCAAAAAGTAACCATGGATGTCACCCAAGGCCAGAAAGGCCCTCAGGCAGAGAACGTCATCCCGCTTTAAGACCAGCGGCTTGAGAACCAAAACCTGCGCGGATAACAAAAGCTGGTGAACACTGGCTCTGAATTTAGTCTTTAAGACTGTTTATCTTGTTCAGAGCCGAAAGGGTTAATCACTTTTTTATTCGAGACATTTAGCTGTAATGCTTTTCTCAAGGCAGGTATGTCTTGACGCCTGTGCTTGTGCCCAACAATAGGCGATCTGCTCCCCGCTCGGCAAACAAGCCATTGCATACCACGCCGGTAATCTGATTAAGCTGCTGTTCCAATTTTCGCGGATCCAGAATTTCCAAATTGTAGATGTCCAAAATGTGATTGCCATTATCGGTGACACAGGCTTCACGGTAGACCGGGTCCCCGCCCAGTTTTACAATTTGCCTGGCAACATAACTTCGCGCCATCGGAATGACTTCTACCGGCAAGGGAAATTTTCCGAGTATCGGGACCAGCTTGGACTCGTCAGCGATACACACAAACTCCTGAGAAGCGGCGGCTATTATTTTTTCCCTGGTTAGTGCGGCACCGCCGCCCTTGATGAGTTGCAGGTGTTTGTTTGCCTCGTCTGCCCCATCCACATAGACGCGCAGGGTACCGGCGCTGTTCAAATCCAAAACCGGGATATTGAGCGCTTTAAGTTGAGCCGCCGATTCCTCGGAGCTGGCAACGGTGGCGTAAATTCTGTGTTTTATTTTGCCCAGCTCGGCAATAAACAGATTGGCGGTGGAGCCAGTACCAACCCCGATTATGGTGTCATCCTCGAGCAATGTTTCGACATATTCGAAGGCCGCCTGCGCCACTGCGAGTTTCAATTCATCCTGTGTCATATTTGCTCCTGGCCATCGCCGTTAGTGTTTGTTTTTGATCTCGCCAAGCAATTGTCCCATACATACACTGAAATTAGCTGCTAAACAGGACTGAAGATTTACAGCGCCGTGACCGAATAGCACAATCGCGGTGGATCCCAGGCGGAATCTGCCCATTTCTGCCCCTGTCGCCAGCGTAATAGGAGGGGTGTGCCCGGAATAGTCTATGCTACGAATTGTTGCCGCACCCGGTGCGGGACAAACTTGTCCAGACCAAACGGTGTCGATGCCAGCGACAATCATTGCCCCTACCAAAATCAGCGCCATCGGTCCCGCCTCGGTGTGGAATAAACACACCAGGCGTTCGTTTCTGGCAAATAGATTGGCAACGGAGTTGGCCGTGGCATGGTTGACGGAAAAAAGGCTACCCGGCACATAAATTGTTTTTTGCAGCATCCCGGCCAAGGGCATATGCACACGGTGATAGTCTCGAGGAGAAAGATAGATGGTGGCAAAATCACCGTCTTGGAAAAGAGTCGCCATCTCGGCGTCTCCGCCCAATAAATCTACGACGCTATAGTCACGTCCCTTTGCCTGCAACAGCTTGTTGTTTACGATCGGCCCGAGTTGGCTGACGGCGCCATCGGCAGGGCAAACTACTGCCCCGATATCCTTCGCCAACGGGCGCGCGCCAGCGCGTAATTCTCGCGTAAAAAAGGCATTAAAATTTTCAAATTCATCGGGCTCTTGAATGAGCGCTTCGCTTAAGTCAACCCGGTAACGACGGATGAAAGTTCGTATAAAAATCTTTTTAAAGCCTTTGCTTTCCGCGAATTTTGCTACGACTCGAGACAAAAAATGCTGAGGTAGCAAGTATTGAAGTGCAATAAAGAGGCGAGACATAATTAATTCAGGACCTGATTTTTATTTGGTTTTTTGCTTTTTGCGCTGAATATTTCACCACAGCCGCTACTTTTCGATCGGCGTGTCGGCATGATTTCCCCATTCTGACCACGAACCATCATAGGCCTTTATGTCATAGCCGAGAGCCTTGCCAACGAGATAGGTCAAGCCTGAGCGGTGATGTGTATGGCAATGAGTAATTATTTTCTTGTCCCGGGTAATGCCCAGCGATTCCAGTTTGCTTGCGATCGCTTGCAAGGGCTGCAGTCGCAAATCATTATCCCTGTCCATCAGCTGTAACCAATCGAGATTTACCGCGCCGGGGATATGTCCATTACGTTGAGCAGTAATTTTTGAGCCATTGTACTCTTCTTCCGAGCGCGCATCCCAGACGATGGAATTCGGATCATCGAGTTGAGCCATCACCATCTGCCTGTCGACTAAGAGGCTACTGTCGGGCTCCGCCACGAAAGTTGATGGCGCGGAGGCGGATGCAGTTAAGACCTCTGCCCCGGGCAGTGTCGCGCTTCCACTTTCTAAAGGCAAACCGAGTTTTAGCCAGGCGGGCAAGCCACCGTTCAAATAAGAATAGTTATGATGCCCGAGGATATCGAGGGTCCATATCAGTCGGCCTGCCCAGCCACCGCCCTCATCATCGTAGGCAATCACATGCACATCATCTCTCAATCCAACCCGTGAAAAAACCGCACTTAAGTGATCCCGATCAGGCAGCTTGCCCACGGCGGGCTTAATGCCACAGACAAGTTCAGCCGGCTCGATGAGTACAGATCCAGGCAGGTGATGGGTGGCAAAAACCTGCGCCTGGACAACGGCAATAATTAACAGGGAATCAGAGGCCGGCATTTGATTCAGTGCTTCTGGTTCGAGTATTAATGGCAGTGGCGGGCTATTCATAAGTGATGGATTGTTCATAAGAGTCATTAGCTATTTTGTCGAGTTAGTGAATTATTTTTTAGTAAAAACAGGCTTAGTAAAAACGGGCTTAGTAAAAATAGCCTTGGCAAATTATTAGCTTGGTAAACAGGGGCTAGGTGAATTATAAGCCTGGTTAGTTGTAGACAGGGTAAAGCATACGCTGCGACCCTGAATTCCGCTCGCGCTATCAAGGATTCTCCAGGGATTCCAGAATTCGGAAATAGCTGTCGAGTCTCTCCTGGCTAATTTCCCCCCGCTCCAGAGCCAATCGAATCGCGCATTCCGGCTCCGTCTGATGGGAGCAGTCTCTGAATTTGCAGTGCCCGGAGAATGGCCTGAATTCGATGAAACCATCGAATACCTGTTGTTGGTCGATATGGCCTAGACCGAATTCGCGAATGCCTGGAGAGTCAATCAGGTCGAAGTGCTTCAGATGAAATAACCTGGAGGTCGTGGTGGTATGCATGCCCTTCTCTCTGGCCTGGGACAGCGGCCCGACCTCGGCGACAGCTTCCAGGCCCAGCCGATTAATCAAGGAAGACTTGCCGACACCTGACTGGCCTACCAGCACCGTTGTTTTTCCAGCCAAGGATTGCTCAAGTTGATCGAGTCCGGAGCCATCCTCGGCCGACACCCGGTACAGCGGGTAGCCGATCTTTGGATAGATCGACAACATATTGTCCAAGTCCTCGTGATCCCCCGCCTGCAACAGGTCAGATTTGTTCAGGATCAAGATGGACTGCAGGTTCAAATTCTCAATCGCCACCAGATAGCGATCGATCAAGCTCATATGCGGAGGGGGTGAAGAGGCAAATACCACCAGCACCAGGTCTATATTCGCCGCCACCGGTTTAAGCACACCGCTAGCATTGGGCCGGCCAAACAGGTTGCGCCTTTCACCCTGAGCCAGAACGACGCCCGAATTAGCCCCTTCTTCCTCCCACACTACCAGGTCTCCTGTCACCAGCCTGGGCAGGTTAGCCCGTTGATGACAGCGAATAACTCTGCCCTTGTGGCGAGGATCTAAAGATTCAACATCCACGCGTTGACCAAAATGACTGATAATGCGCCCATTACAGTTGTTCTGCGACGCACTGGCATTCCCGGAGGCATCCTCCTTGCGCACAACAAGTTCATTTTGCTGATTGTCCGATATTCGCGCTAGCTGCTGCTTACTTAATCTTCGTTTACTCATCGCTTGCTCATCACTTGCTAATCGCCAAAGTGCAGTGATCAGCCGGGATTTGATCTGCCGCCCGTATTGGTCGAGGTGTCAGATTATTACATATTCCAGATTCGGAAGCTTTGCTACAATCGGAAGCTGAAAACATGGAAAACTGGATTAAAAATAATGGATAAAAGTTTGAACTTGATTTGGCTGGATCTGGAAATGACCGGTTTGATACCCGAGTCGGATCGGATCATCGAAATCGCTACTCTGGTGACAGATGCGCAACTGAATATTCTTGCCGAGGGCCCAGTGCTGGCGATAAAACAGACGGATTCGGCGTTGGCCGCCATGGACGATTGGAACCAGCGTCATCATGGGGCATCGGGCCTGATAGAAAGAGTGAAGAATAGCGCCATCGATGAGCAGGAAGCGACACGGCAGACGCTGGAATTTCTGGCAGAGCACTCGGTAAAGAACGCCTCGCCAATGTGTGGAAACAGTATCTGTCAGGATCGCCGTTTTATGGCCAGATACATGCCAGAGCTGGAAAGCTTTTTCCATTACCGAAATCTTGACGTGAGTACGCTGAAGGAATTGGCAAGCCGATGGAAACCCGAGATTCTTCAGGGGCTGGTGAAGCAAGGCAAGCATCAGGCAATGGAAGATATTAAGGATTCAGTTGCGGAACTCAAATACTATCGAGAACATTTTATTGACGCATGAACGCGCTGGGCTAAGTGTTATATCTGATGTTGTTCGAGCGCCCACTGAACATGTTCTCTAACCAAAGCAGATGAATGATCCTGTCTGGATTCAAGCGCCGCGATGGTATCCGCCGTAGGCGATGCATTTCCCAGGGCCACCGCAATATTTCGTAACCAGCAGTCATAACCGATACGCCGTATTGGTGATCCGGCGGTATTATCCAGAAACTGTTGTTCGCTCCAGGCAAACAAATCGAGCAGCTGTACATCATCGAGGCTATGGCGCGGCGTGAAATCTTTTTCAATGGTCGCCTCACTAAATTTATTCCAGGGACAAACAAGCTGACAATCGTCGCAGCCAAAGATTCGATTCCCAATTGCTTTGCGGAACTCCTCGGGAATTGCACTGCGCAACTCAATTGTCAGATAGGATATACAGCGCTTCGCATCCAAAAGATTGGGTTTCACAAACGCATTGGTCGGACAAACATCGATGCAGGCATTGCAGCTTCCGCAATGATCAGATTCCTGTTGGTCAACCGGCAGTGGCAGATCGGTAAATAATTCGCCGAGAAAAAACCAGGACCCGGCACGCTTGTTGATCAGCAAGGTATTCTTGCCAATCCAGCCCATTCCGGATTTCTCCGCCAGTGCGCGCTCCAATACCGGGGCACTATCGACAAAGGCTCGATAACCAAAGGGTCCCGCGACACGCTGAATTTTCGACGCCAGACTTTGCAGTCGCTTTCGGATCAGCTTGTGGTAGTCGCGTCCCCTGGCATAACGAGCTACATATGCCTGTTGACTGTTCTGCATGGGCAGCAAGGAATTTTCCGCTTCAAGGGAATAGTCCATGCGCACACACACCACGCGAATTGTGCCGGGGAGTAATTGCTCGGGATGACAACGTTTGTCGTGATTGAGCGCCATATAGTCCATGGCGCCGTGATAATTTTTAGCGATCCAGGATTCCAAGTGAGGTTCATATTCACTGAGATCAATATCGGCGACAGTAACTTGTTGGAATCCAAGTTCGATTCCCCAGGCCTTTATGTCGGCGGCTAGTTGAGTGAGGTCGAGATCGCCCATCGTTGTCTCTGTCGTTAAATTTGTCGTTGGCTCTGTTCTTGAAACAGTTCTTAAAATAGTTCTTGAAACGGTTCTTGAAACGGTTCTTGGAACAGTCGTTGAAATTGGTGTTGATACTATTTATTCACTACAGCTTGTTATTCACTACAGCTTGCAGAGAATCTCTGCGGCGCGCTCAAGAGTGGAATCATCCTTGCAAAAACAAAAGCGCAAAATATTTGTTGCCGGCGCTTGCTGATAGAAAGGTGTCAGCGGTATGGCGGCAACGCCTTTTTCTCTGGTCAGGTAATTGGCGAAATCTACATCGGACTGCTGGCTAATCTCGCTGTAATCCACCAGCTGAAAATAAGTGCCCTTGGAAGGGCTAAAGCGGAATCTTGAATCGGCGATCAGCCGACAAAACGTGTCGCGTTTCTGTTGATAAAATGCGGGCAATTCCAGTGTGTGCTGCGGGCACTCCGCCATAAAATCGGCGATTGCGTATTGCACAAAGCTCGATGTGGTAAACGTTACAAACTGATGTATTTTTCTGAATTCGGTGCTGAGTTCTTTATTGGCAACACAGTAGGCCAACTTCCATCCGGTGGCATGATAGGTTTTACCAAAAGAGAAAACCGCGAAACTTTTATCCTTAAGCTCTTCATGGGCCAACACACTCTCGTGCTTGAGGCCGTCGTAGACCATGTGCTCATACACCTCGTCAGACAGAAGCAGAATATCCCGATCACGAATCACCGCCGCCAAATTATCCAGGTCTGCCTTAGTCAGAATCGAACCGCAGGGATTATGTGGTGTATTGATGATGATCAGGCGTGTGCGCGGCGTAATAGATTGTTTAACGCGATCCCAGTCGATACTGTAGTCCGGCAGAGAAAGCGGGATATGGATAGTTCGCCCCCCCGCGAGTTGAATCGCCGGTTCGTAAGAGTCATAGGCAGGATCGAAAACGATGACTTCATCATCGCGGCTTACCACCGCCTGAATCGCATCGAACAGCGCCTCGGTAGCGCCGGAGGTAACGGTTACCTCGGTTTCCGGATCGGCATCATAGTGGTAGTAGGCTTTTACTTTTTCGGCAATCTGTTGTCGCAGCGCGGGAATTCCGGCCATCGGCGGATATTGATTCTTGCCATCGTTAAGATGCTTGGTGACCAGCTCTTTCAATCTATCGGGGCAGTCGAAATCGGGAAAACCCTGAGACAGATTAATCGCCTTATAATCCTGCGCCATCTTCGACATTACAGTAAAGATGGTGGTGCCAATATTGGGTAGTTTACTTTGCAAGAGGATTCCTTTTTGGCCGATGGCGCCCATTCTAACCGATAAGCCAGTGTACTCGAAGCGGCAGGCAAATTATTCGGACATAAAAAAAGCCATAATCGCTTATGGCTTTTTTAGAGGCTGGTGTAGGCCTTGGGCTACATCAAATCTTGCTGTTGTAACTGTGATTGTAACTGTGATTGCAACTGTTGTTATAACTATTGCTACAACTATTTATTGTTGCAACCACTCGTTCAGGGCGAGGATATCGTCCGGCGTCAAAACCCCGGCAATCTGTCTCAGTACCAGGCTATCGATAACGTAGTTATAACGAGCATCCGCATATTGGCGTAACGCGCGATACAGGTTTTCTCTGGAGAGCAGCACCTCAACAATATTTCGGGTGCCCACTTCGGCGCCCAGCTCGGTGGCATCCAGGGCGCTCTGCGCCGAGGTAATGGATTGTTGCCGTTGTGCGATAACCAGCACGTCGGTATTCACCCGGCGATAGGCATTACGAATATTCTGCGTTAGCTGTCGTTTGGTGAGCTCAAGGGATTCTTTCGCCGCCACCACATTGTATTCAGCCTGGCGACGTCTGGATGAGTATGCGCCGCCTGTATACAGCGGAATAGTTAGGGTAAGACCCAGTGAAGTGCGGTCACTCGCGCCCCCGCCAATACTCACGCCCTCTCGGGTAATCGGGGCTGTCACTACATGCCCAAAGAATGCCGAGGCATCAAGGTAAGGCAAACGGGCTGATTTTCTGGCGCGCAGATTCTCCTCTGAAGCATCCAGAAGATAGTGCGCGGATTCGATAGCCAGGCTATTGGATTCGGCCTGATCTTCCCATGCGTTCAGGCTGCCATCGACTTCCAGGATTGGAAAGTCTTCGCGCAGGACCTCGATGGCAGGATGAGCCTGACCGGTGACGGCCTCGAGTGCTTCGTAGCGAGACTGCAGAAAATTTTGCTGAAGAATCGTGGTGTTCCTTGCGAGATCGTAGGCGGCCTGGCTGTCGTAGACATCGGTAATCGCCACCAGTCCCACTTCTTCCCGTTGCCGGGTCTGTTCCAGCGAGCGCAGCGCCGCTGTTTCTTCCTGCACATTGGTATCCAGGGTATCGATGGCACGAAGCACATCGAAGTAGGCCACTGCCACACGCATGATCAGGTCTTGCTCTTGCGCTGCCAGATTAACCGCGGCGGCTTTGTCATTGGCCTTGGCACTTTGAAAAGTGTACCAGTTAGCCAGATTGAACACGCTCTGACTGAGACTTGCACCCCATTGATGGTTATTAACACCAGGGCCGAAGTCATGATCATTAGCAACGCGTGTCCGTTCTCCGGTTACCGGATTGGTCACATAGACAGAATCTGTAGGGCCACTGGTTATCCTGCTGGTTCCACCCTGAGCGCCAAAAGAGGGCAGCAGCGATGCGCGACTCTGAAATACATTCTCTTTGTTCGCGCGATACTGGGCTTCTGCCTGCCGCAGTGTGGGGTCATTCTTCAGTGCCAACTGCAGAATACCGGCCAAATCATCGCCGTAGCTAAATGAGGCGGCCGTGCTGCCTAATATCAGAATTGCAAAAAATTTCGCTATACGTCCCATAGTGTGTAACCTTTAAAAGTGCTAAAAAGTGCTGATCATTTGCCTGAGAAGGTGATTAAACAGGGGTTTCGTGTGGCGGTCTTGAAGATAAGACGGCATTCTACACAGTGTAACCAAAAGTGACAATTGAATATGGGCATTTGCGACAGTTGACCTGTGGTGTTCTATTAGTTGTGCTACTGGTTATTCTATTAGACGTTTAACGGCCGATTACCGTTACAAAATATCTGGGAACACAATTTAAATGCCGCAAATTCCGCCAGGATGACGTTTATCACTATTCCAGCCAATTTCGGGCATAATATCGATTCGCTTTTTTACGCTGACAAACCCCGACCCACTGGGGTTAACTACACTGATGTACTGGATCGAAAGACTTGCTTGAGTACTTCAGCTAACTTACTGAAAGGCAGAAACCAGCTGCGCCCTATAGGAACATCCCATGAATGCAAACCCTGAACATTTTCTCGAAAAGATTAGCCAGTTGGACACCCGCAGCGGGCAGCATTTTCCGAATTCCAGAAAGCGTTATATACAAGGTAGTCGAGCCGATCTTAAAGTGCCAGTGAGAGAAATTACGCTGACCGCAACCGAGACGGCCAGTGGCACTGAAGAAAATCCACCGCTGTGTGTCTATGATTCTTCGGGAATTTATTCGGATTCCGAGGCGACGATCGATTTACGCTTGGGATTGCCAGCAATACGCGCCGCCTGGATCGAGGAACGGGGCGACACCGAGCTATTGAGCGCGGTCAGCTCTGAATACGGTCAGGCAAGAAAGAATGACATTCAAACCGTGCATCTAAGATTCGAACATGTAAGAAACCCCAGGCGGGCAAAGCCAGGTTGTAATGTCTCGCAATTACACTACGCACGAATGGGCATTATCACGCCAGAGATGGAGTTCATCGCGATTCGGGAAAATATGTCGAACGCGCAGGCGCGAGAGGAATATCAACCCGCCGGCCAACACAAGGGTCATGATTTTGGCGCCAGCATACCGGCGGAAATCAGCGCCGAATTTGTACGCTCGGAAATAGCCAAGGGCCGCGCAATTATTCCGGCAAATATTAACCACCCCGAAATTGAGCCGATGATAATCGGGCGCAACTTTCTGGTTAAGGTTAACGCCAATATCGGCAACTCGGCCGTGTCCTCCTCGATCGAGGAAGAAGTTGAAAAACTCGCCTGGTCTGCTCTCTGGGGTGCCGACACGGTAATGGATTTATCCACGGGTAAAAATATTCATGAGACACGTGAATGGATAATTCGCAATTCAATGGTACCAATAGGTACGGTGCCGATCTATCAGGCATTGGAAAAAGTCGATGGCGTCGCGGAAGATCTAACTTGGGAAATATTCCGTGACACTTTAATCGAACAGGCGGAGCAGGGTGTTGATTACTTCACTATTCATGCCGGCGTGTTATTACGTTATGTCCCCCTTACGGCGAAAAGGGTAACGGGAATAGTCTCCCGGGGTGGAGCCATAATGGCCAAATGGTGTTTGGCCCATCATCAGGAAAATTTTCTGTATACGCACTTTGAAGACATATGCGAAATCATGAAGGCTTATGATGTGTCGTTTTCCCTGGGCGATGGACTAAGGCCTGGGTCAATTGCCGATGCTAACGACGAGGCACAATTTGCTGAACTGGAAACCCTTGGTGAACTCACCAAGATTGCCTGGAAGCATGATATACAAACTATGATAGAAGGCCCGGGTCATGTTCCCATGCACATGATCAAAGAAAATATGGAGAAGCAACTTGAAGTGTGCGACGAGGCCCCTTTCTATACCCTCGGGCCACTTACAACAGATATCGCGCCAGGTTACGATCATATTACCTCAGGAATTGGTGCCGCAATGATAGGCTGGTACGGCTGCGCAATGCTCTGTTATGTAACGCCAAAAGAACATCTGGGACTGCCAAACAAGCAGGATGTAAAAGATGGCCTTATGGCCTACAAGATTGCAGCTCATGCCGCTGATTTGGCGAAGGGCCATCCCGGTGCCCAGCTACGTGATAATGCGATATCCAAGGCACGATTCGAATTCCGATGGGAAGATCAATTTAACCTGGGTCTGGACCCTGTAACGGCGCGCGCATATCATGATGAAACTCTGCCTAAGCAATCAGGGAAAGTTGCTCACTTTTGTTCTATGTGTGGCCCGAAGTTCTGTTCCATGAAAATTTCACAAGAAGTTAGAGACTACGCCGCAGCAAAAGAATTGCAGAGCATGGATACAGCCATTCAGTCCGGCATGAATGAGATGGCGGAGGAATATAATCAGCAGGGACGTGAGTTGTATCGAAAGGTCTAATTGCCCCTAAGACCCAATACTTCCTGTTAGATTAGTTCGCTGCTCAAATAGGCTGACAAGGCATCCAGGCAGGAATGCGCCAGCATTTTGCTGCGCGCAGCTGACCAGCCATATTTTTCGTCGGGCGTTGCTGTCGTGTCTTTGAATGGCATTTCCAGGGTTATAGCAAGACAATCATGCAGGTGAGCGATTTGAGATGTGCTCATGGTCAAGTTGGCTTGACCGGGTTGTTTTGCCGGGTAACCCTGCTCTGTCTGAAAATCAACATTAAGTTCTTGCAGGCTTCGCTTGTAGAAATCCAGCTGCGCTTGTTTGTCCGAATTCCAATTCGACAGGCCTTCGGTTCCGGCGATAAAACAATAGGGAAGCGATTCGTCCCCATGCACATCGAGTAAAAAGTCTACGCCGGTCTCCTGCATAGCCTTTTTCACATGAAAAACTTCCGGACTATTTTTCAAATCAGCATCGGCCCACTCACGATTTAAATTACGACCGACGGCATTGGTCCGAAGATGGCCGCGCCTGCTTCCGTCCGGGTTCATGTTGGGCACCAGGAATAGGTTGCACTTTTCCAGTAATATTTTGCTTGCCGGGTTGTTTTCATCTAACAGACGTTCAATGCACCCTTCCATCCACCACTCAGACATGGACTCACCAGGATGTTGCCGGGCAATTATCCAGCAATTTTTCTTCTCTGCATGATCAGACCCGGAGGTAATCTGCAAAAGATCCATATCCTGGCCATCAATGGTCTGCCCCACAACACGCAGAGAACAAAGCGGCGACTGCAGGCTTGCGGCGACGAGATCAGCATGACGCTCCATGGAATAGGGGGTGAAATAGGCGAAATAGACAGCGTCGTACTGCGGTTCAAACTGAATCGAAAGCACGCCTTCCCGCAGTGAGGCAGGATGACGTCGCCACTCAATTCTGTCGTAGGAATACAACACACGATAATTTTCGAATCCTCCGGGATAGGCGGCCCCGGCGGCATTAAGGAGTTTTAGTGTGCAAGGCTTATGCTTGGCACCGCTGAGTCGGAAGTAAAACCACTGGTAGAACTCTGACTGGTTATCGCTGCGGATTTTCAATTGAATATCGTCGGGATTGTCGCAAACGACTACTTCAATGTTTCCGGCATCGAAATTCTGGCTTATATTCACGAAATCTCCTCAAATAAGTGGTGGCAAGGGCTGAAGTAGCCAATTTAGCGGTTGTCAGTTTAGTGGTATTTGTTATCATTGCCGACCCTTTTTTACCAGCAGATGAGAACCAGTATGTCGGTACTGACTGACAATTTAAATATAGCTTCAAATGACGCGCTGATTACGCCTGAAAGCCTGAAATCTGACCTGCCTCTTCAAGGAGCGGCGTTGGAGTCGGTGCAGCGCGCCAGAGAAACGATTTTTTCAATTCTGGACAGGAAGGACCCGCGACTATTTGTTGTTGTAGGCCCCTGTTCTATTCATGATACGGACGCGGCCCTGGATTATGCCCGCCGACTTAAGAAGCTCGCGGATGCGGTCAAAGATTCATTGTATATCGTCATGCGCGTGTATTTTGAGAAGCCACGCACCTCCATTGGATGGAAGGGATTAATCAACGATCCCTATCTTGATGATACCTTCAAGATAGAGGATGGTCTGCGAAAGGGTCGGAAACTACTGCTGGATATCGTTGAAATGGGTCTGCCTACTTCTACAGAGGCGCTTGACCCCATCTCTCCTCAGTATATGCAGGATACAATTGCCTGGTCTGCCATTGGTGCACGGACAACAGAATCCCAGACACACAGGGAAATGTCATCCGGCCTTTCCTCCGCCGTGGGTTTCAAGAATGGAACCGATGGTGGTCTTACGGTAGCGGTCAATGCGATGCAATCGGTTTCCAGCCCTCATCGATTTCTTGGCATCAATGACAAGGGTCAGGTCTCTGTTGTAACAACCAAGGGTAATCCTTATGCCCATGTCGTATTACGTGGTGGCAGCAATGGTCCAAATTACGACTCGGTTCATGTTGCGCTATGTGAGAAAGCTCTCAAGGAAGGCGGAGTTAACGGCAATATCATGATCGATTGCAGTCATGCAAATTCGAGTAAAGACCATGATGTTCAACCGCTGGTACTCAAGGATGTAAGTCACCAGATTCTGGAAGGCAATAAATCCATTATTGGAGTAATGCTGGAAAGCAATATCAATGCGGGTAATCAGCCGATACCGAAAGATCTTTCTCAATTGAAATATGGCGTGTCGGTAACCGACGCCTGTATGGATTGGGAAACCACCGAGCAAGCCATATTGAACATGGCGGAAAAGCTTAAGGACGTACTGCCTGAAAGATAGGGATTAATCCCATGCAGATCAGAACGAAGAGCCTGGCTGAGAAAGAAATTTCAGTTCCTCCTCTGTAGATTCCCTGCCCAAAATTTTATTACGATGGGGATAACGACCAAATCGGTCGATTATTTCCTTGTGTCGTCGTGCAGAATTAAAATAATCTTTCAGGCCAGGCTGATCAAATAGCGTCATCGCTATTTCATGGTTGTGGGCAGATTCGCTGTGCATGAAAGGCATGTAAAGAAAGGCTTTCTCGTCAGCCTCAAGTTTACTATCGAATTTCTTCCGGATCGCTTCTTGCGCCAGTACCAAAGCAAGAGCGTCGGAAGCAAATGCAAGCGGACTTTCCCGATAGAGACTTCGCGAAAACTGGTCAAGGACTATAACTTCCGCCAGGGAATCGAGAGGGTGATCGCGCCAGGTGTAGAGCAAGCCCCGTTGAGCTAGCTGATGGGCTTCAGCGAATCTCGCGCGAATCAGATCGTCAAATTCAGAGTCTTTACTGAATCGTTGCTTTGGGCGACTCTCCTCAAACCAGAATTGAATAATTTCCGTTGCTGACACTGGGGGTTCCCAAGGTATTCGAGTTCTGAGATATTCTCACAGAATATTCAGCTAGCTCAATAGGATAATCATGATGGCTTATAGAAATTAAAAAAGCCAGCCGTGTTCACTTAAGTGAGCGGACTCTCTGGCTCGGCTTCGCGTATAGACCACATAAAACCGTAATGAGATATAGCCTGAATCATTGATTTTTTTTAGGATATCTCAGACTTGAGTTGCTTTGAATAACTACACTTGGATGGTTTAGAGCCGGGAAAATGCCAGAGGGGCCCCTGGCTCAGGCATTGCTCGCATAGGCAATCGAAAGTGGTTCCTGTTCTCTACGTCCGTGGGTAATCCACTTTTGCACGAAGGGATTATCCAGCAAGGTCTGCATATAAGCGTTTGCCTCGCTGCTCAATTCAGCGCCGTAGGCATCAAAACAGATAGCCATCGGGGCATACATACAATCGGCTATGGAAAAGCGCCCATACAAATAGCGGCCATTTTCCCCAAATTTTCTGCGACAACAACTCCAGATAGCGTCAATTCTGGCAATTTCGTTTAACAGAGCGTCTGCTGGTTTCAGTTGACAGGACGCCTTGCAATTCATTGGCCACTCGCGTTTCAAATTTGGGAATCCGGAATGAATTTCCGCGCTCGTCGATCTGGCGCTGGCCCTGCGTCTCGGGCTGGCAGGCCAGCCCGATCCACCCAATATCTGCTCAGACAGATATTCACAAATCGCCAGAGAGTCCCAAACGGTGATTTCCTTATGCAGCAACACCGGAACCTTCAGAGAAGGCGAGTAGGGACCGAGTTTTTCAGCGGTATTGTCTTGATAAAGTTGTATTGGGATTTCATCAAAATCCACATCAAACATTTTCAACAATAGCCAGGGACACATCGACCAGGGGGAATAATTTTTGTTTCCAATTACAAGTCTAAACTCTTTCATTTTCCTATCTCCGCATTGACTACTCGTTATTATCTATTGGCTTGGATCTCTATCATTCACCGTCCGGTGTTTGAGTTAGCAATTGCTTGCCCGAATCTCGCAAGCGGACGATCACGCGACGATCAAAAAAATCGGATTCGAAGTTCTGTTCAGCCTGCAAAGGCCTGGACTCACCATAGGCCACGGTTTGTATCGACGAATTTTGAATTCCCATTCTGTTAATAAATTGTTTAACGGCGGTAGATCTTTCGCGGGAAAGTTTTAGATTCAGATCAGCATCTCCGTTGCGGTCTGCATAACCGGTTATTTCGACGCGGGCCCTTGGCATTTGTTTCGCTATGCCTATCAGGCTCGCCAGCTGCTCTTCATAGTGAGATTCAATGGCGCTGGAACCGGAACGGAAATGCAAGGAGAGTACCGTGTTGTCACAACAGGGATTCGATGCGATAGGGAGATTGGCAGGGACTATTTGAGCGCGATTGGCTAGCGCTTGTTGGGCAAGCTGATAATCGCGTTGTAGTTGCTGTGTCTCTTCCTTCATTGCGGCAACTTCGAGCTGGCTTGCATACAAATTGCTTTGCAAATCTCCTACTTGACCTCTGGCGTGCCATCCATCACCCAATAGGGCGCCAAATACGCCGCCAATGATTACCCCGGGAGGGCCACCCGTCAGTCCGCCAACCACCAGGCCACTAAAAAAACCGGTGTTTTCTTCGACGGAGGCGGCATCTTGATAGTCCGCACGATTAGTGTCTGCCAGTGCATTGCCTGCAAAAACACTCAAAATAACAACCAGAGAGGTTCGCTTAATCATTTGCCTAATCCTGTATTTTAGTGGAACAAAAATTCGCTTTGTGAAGTCTGATATTAAACTGGATAAGAACTATCCCTGCCTGTTGGTAGAGTCCACTCGAAGTCCAGTGAGCTTATTAAACAAGCAATTTATTGCTTTGACGGGCAAGGATTGGGGCCATGTGGTGATTAAATATGGCAGAATCATGGCAATCACCACAGACAGGGACTGGGCACTCTGTTTCAATCAGCAATTCGGGTATAGTCGCGCTAAATCCCATTGCTCCGACAAAACATTTAGTACCCGAACCAAGGACATAGAAAAGGAAATGAGTAGACGTATCGCCATCGTGGAAGATGAGGCAGCCATTCGTGAGAACTATGCCGATGTCCTGCGTAAACAAGGCTATGAGGTACAGACCTTTGCGAATCGCAAGGATGCCATGTCGGCCTTTGACATTCGGCTTCCGAATTTGGCGATAATTGATATTGGCCTCGAGAACGAAATCGATGGTGGCTTTAAGCTGTGCCAGGCGCTACGCTCTCTATCAGATACATTGCCGATAATATTTCTCACCGCGCGGGACAATGATTTCGATACGGTGAGTGGTTTGCGTATGGGGGCAGATGACTACCTGACCAAGGATATTAGTCTTCCTCATTTAACCGCAAGAATTGCCGCTCTATTCCGGCGCATGGATGTCATTGATCAGCCGCCATCTCCGGAGAGTCTGCTACACCGAGGCAAGCTCACGCTCGATATTGGTCGCATGACTGTGGAATGGGAAGGTCAGGCAGTGCCACTTACCGTGACAGAATTTTGGATGGTGCATGCCCTAACGAAATTTCCAGGCCATGTGAAAAGCAGACAAGTACTAATGCAAGAATCCAAAATATTTGTCGATGGAAACACCATTACTTCTCATGTAAAGCGGATTCGGAAAAAATTTATTCAGGCCGATGACAAATTCGACTGTATTGAAACCGTATACGGGATGGGCTATCGCTGGAATATCGCGGCAGAAAAAAGTAATAACTAACAGTCTATTTGCTAATCTATGAATTTGACATTCAAAATCCCCTTCGGAATTCGATCTAAGCTGGTTTTTCTTTCCAGCTTTTTGTTAGTTATTCCCTGGCTCGGCTATCAATATATTTTGGAGATGGAAGACTACTTGCGTAGAGGACAGGAGCAAATTGTTCTTGGTACGGCGCAGGCACTGGCTACCGCGCTGAATGAACGCCCCGAGCTGTTTAACGAAGGTAGCTATTCCCCGACACGACGCAGCGAAGATTTGTACGTTTATCCTATCTTTTCCCCTCTCTCCCATGTTGATGGAGCGCTAGTCGATTGGAATGAGTATCAGCAGTATGAAGTAGAGTACAACGCCAAGAACTATTTGCGTACTCGATTAAATCCCGCCCGTTACTATGATAAAGATGATTCGCTAAGTTTTAGAAATATGGTGGGAGAGCATAATGGTTACCTGCATGCCTATTTTAAAGTCACCGATGATAAAATTGTCTATCGATCCCGAGATGCTCTCAGCGTTCATCGCAGTGATTTTCTACAGATCACCATGCTTTCCAGGGAAGGTAGCGAAATAAATCGCTATGTTATTGCCCCTCATGAGGCCGAATTTATTTATCCGTACAAGGTAAACGAGGACTACTCAGATCCGGTTTACGAAGAGCGTATCAGCGGTCAATGGTATGAGACTGATGATGGTTACGAAGTTGAGCTGCGAATCCCCATGTTAATGCTGGGGGATCGGCTGGGATTCGCTATTTTTGATGTAGACGATGCCGAGAGTCGAGCGATTAGTACTGTTGTTGCGACCTATAAGTTTGCGGACGCCGAGAGGCTTGGGTCGTTACAAATACCGACCCCTGAGATTGATAGAATCGTGGCCGGTATGGGTCATAACAACTCGAGAATCCAGGTGGTTGATAGAAGTGGCCGTGTACTGCTTACGGTCGGAGATATTCAATCGGCTACAGGGTTGAAGCTTTCCACGCTACGCAATGAAGAACAAATTAATAAATATTGGTTATACATACAAAACAAAATACTCAACCCTCTTTACTATCGAATACTGACCAAGCCCAGCAATGATTTTATAGATGATCTTTATTCCGGAGTGACGCGAGAGGGAGCTCACATTGATTCGGCTCTTAAGGGTGATGCCCTCACGCAATTCAGAACGCTCGCGGATACCCGGACGCGGCTGTTGGAAGCGGCACACCCTATCTTGGCTAATGGAGAAGTGATAGGCGCCGTTGTGGTTGATCAAAACATGAATGGCTTACGCACTTTCAGAAACCAGGCAATGGAAGCGCTATTTAATACTCTATTGGCGGTAATGTTATTAGTTACATTGGGATTGTTTTTATTTGCGTCTCGTATCTCCACGCGTATTCGCAATCTTAGAAATCAAGCGGAAAATATTATTGATGACACTGGGCGAGTTAGAAATACAATTGTGGCCTCGCGTAATTCCGATGAAATTGGGGATCTGTCTCGAGGATTTTCTAGTATCGTAGAACGATTAACGCAATATACAAGTTATCTGGAGAATATGTCTTCCCGGCTATCTCATGAGCTTAGAACGCCAGTGACAGTGGTTAGATCCTCATTAGAAAATCTTGGGCTGACAGAAACAAACGAAGAGTCGGCTGTCTACATCCAGCGGGCGGAGGAGGGAATAAGCCGGTTAAACCTTATTCTCACCAATATGAGTGAAGCGACTCGGCTTGAGCAAATGCTTCAGACCTCCGAAAAAGAAAAAATCGATTTAAGTAAAGTAATTCCCGGCTGTGTTGAAGGTTATAAGTTGGCCTATCCGGATTCGAATTTCGACCTGGATATTCTGCAGAACCCGATTTTTGTCGATGGAGTTCCGGAATATATCGCTCAACTACTTGATAAGTTGATTGCAAATGCTGTCGAATTTTCTTACCCGGACCAGGCAATCACGATTTTCTGCCAGGCGCTGCGTGATCACGTCGTTATCAAGATTTCCAATGAGGGGCCCTATTTGCCGGAAGAAATGAAAGACAGGTTATTTGAATCCATGATCTCGGTAAGGCCGCAGGAAAAGCAGAAACAACCACACCTCGGCATGGGCCTGCATATCGCTCGACTAATAGCAGAATTCCATGGTGGTCAGATTCGGGCAGAAAACAGAATGGACCGAGAGGGAGTTGTCATAACGGTTATTATCCCGCTTTTTTATCGGTAGTTGACGCGGTGTTGGTTGACGCGGTGTTAGTTGGCGCGGCGTCGCAGGCATCGACATTCCGCGCAACAGTATCCTTAACGGCTAATCCCCGGTATAAAATTTTACCGCATTTTCTTTAACGACCGGCGAATCGGTTGACCAGGCGTGGCAGGTATCAAGTACAATCGGTCGTTTCCCGGTTTCGTCCAATTCAGAATCTGAGCTGTTTTTCTTCTGCCGAAGCAGGGGCCAAATTGTTTGCATGGCAACAGTTGCCATCGGGAACAGTAATTCCGTTAAATGCGTGCAGCCTTGCACTCCGCCGACTTTCATTCGTATGGCCTTGCGCCATCCAGGCCCCATTCGTATTCCCACCAGCTTCTTGTAAACCGGGGTGATATCTGGGCACATCTTAAAGGGGCTATTGTCTGTTACTGCGACCACGTCACGAATAATAAAACCATCATCAATAGTAACGCGTAATAACATTTCGTGTAGCGGCTCGCCAATTTTTACTTCACCACGCCAGTTGTTGTTGAACTGGTAGGTTTTGGTATCGGTCATGTGGGCCTCTATGTCCCACATTCCGTCTTCGCGCTGATAGCCGCGATAGTCAATAGTCCGTGTGTGAACATGATTTCTGGGAGCAGGATCGGGCAACGGCATAACAACACCTTGTTCGCTATTTATTGGGATTTAGATTGGTGAAGAACATCGTAGACGGGAGAGTTAATAGGTTTCGCAGCTGCTACTGGGCGCTTCACAAAGGCTGGATTATAACTCAAGTCGCCAAATTTGTGTGTCCTGCAAGGGCAGATGAGGCATAATGTTCGAAGAAAACTCAGGGAGTAAACAAAATGACTACAGCCAGTGCCCGCCATATCCTGGTGGATAGCGAAGAAGAGTGCATCGCACTTAAAGAACGAATTGAAGAAGGCGAAGACTTCGCCGACCTGGCCCGGGAACATTCCAATTGCCCTTCGAAGGCGCAGGGCGGAGATTTGGGTCAATTTTCTCCGGGGATGATGGTTAGGGAATTTGATGAAGTTGTTTTTAGCGCCGAGGTGAATACCTTGCAAGGTCCGGTGAAAACACAATTTGGCTATCACTTGCTGGAAGTAACAAGCCGCGATTGATTGGCGCCTCGGAGAGCCCATTACCTCTGAGAGAGCTATCGAATTTTAAACGTGTGCAGAAGTTCTGAAGAACTAGCGGAACACGACTGAATGAGCAGATTGCAATCGAATTTCAGTAACCAGGACGTAGAAATCCTGTCACGGGAAGAATGCCACGCTGGCTTTCTGCGAGTGGAGCGCTTGATGCTTCGGCATCGCCTTCATGCGGGTGATTGGAGCGAAATTCTACAGCGGGAATTACTGCTAAAAGCGCCGGCGGTAGGAATATTACTTTACGATCCGGTGCGTGACGAGGTGCTTCTGATCCGTCAATTCAGAGTCGGGATGCTAGATGAGCAGTCTAATCCCTGGTCCCTGGAACTGGTCGCGGGAATGGTTGCAGAAGGCGAGCGATTGCAAGAAGTCGCCATTCGCGAGGCAGAAGAGGAATCTAACACTACACCAACAGATCTCATACAGATCTGCGATTACTATAATAGCCCGGGCGGCAGCAATGAAAAAATCACCCTGTACTGCGGGCGTATTGATAGCGAAAATGCGGGGGGGTTTTTTGGATTGGCCGAGGAGCACGAAGATATAGAGGCGGTGGTTCTAAGCTACGATGAAGTGTTGCTGGCCGCAGAATCCGGAAAAATCAACAATGCCATGACTATTATTGCCGTGCAATGGCTGCAATTACATAAGCGAAGACTGTTGAATGACTGGCGCTAAACTCTGCCGTCGATGCAGAGGATTAACGGCTATTTAGTGCAGAGTTTTGCTTTCGTTGGTTTGTTGCTCTAAGCTTTATCGCTAGGCTGGCAATACTGCGGTAAATCGTTACAATTGAAGCTGGCAGCTTGGATATAGCAGGCGATGTCCGCGCAAGAATTGCATAAGCGGCATTACACAGGACCGATTCTCGGTCAAAGGCAAGTTGGAAACTACAAATTTAGACGATAGAACTAATGTCAAAAAGAAATTACCACATAGATTTAATTCGGCAGATGGCAGAATGTGATGCCAATTATATTCGCCTTCTCAAACTAGTTCCTCAGTTACAAGCCTATCGTAATAGATCATTTGCCGAAATTGCCCTGCTTGAAAAGTCCGTTCACGATAGAGTGCTAATCCAGCAGATTCAGAATAGTGCAGAGCCTGAAAAGCTTCTCGAAGGGCTTAGTGTAGAATTTTGTATTGCCAATCAGAATTTTGACGGTGAAAAGGTCACTGTCGAAATAGTAATTGTAGAAGCATTCAAATACACGACTACTTTAAAAATTACGCAAAAACCTGTGCTCAGGAAATGGATGACAAATCCTTCTATGTTGGTTAGAACTTATCACGATGCCAGTACGGCAGAGGTAGTTTCTTATCAGGGGCACAAAAATTTTAAGCCCAGATATTCTTCACCGAATCCCAAAATGTATCATTCCGATGAGAAGATGCAGGTAAACAGATTCCTGGGAGAATGGCTAACGCATAGTTTGAAAGTAGGCAGAAGCAATAAAACGGCAGAGAAAATACTTAATACATAACAAAATACCTACGGCAGTAATGACCATACTGACTGCACAGAATCCAATCAACATCATTCAGATTACTGATACTCATCTTTATGCTGATCCTGCTGGCACCTTATTGAAAATGACCACCGGCAAGAGTTTAAGCCACGTCATTGATCTGATAAGAACAGAAGAAACTGGTATTGATTTGCTTCTCGCAACCGGAGATCTTGCTCAAGATGCATCGGATGCCGCGTATAATAATTTTTTAACAGCAACCTCTCGGTTCGATGCCCCTCTTCGCTGGATTCCCGGCAATCATGATGATTCGGCCGTTATGGATCGAGTTGCTGAGGGGACTGACTTGGGAGAGAAAACTGTACAAATCAATAATTGGCTTATTGTAATGCTTGATTCAACCATTCCCGGTCAATCTCATGGAAATCTGTCGGCTTCTGAGTTGGCATTTTTGCAAGCCCGCCTGCAACATGCCGAAGAAGACAATTCAATCGATCATTGCCTGATCGGCCTGCACCACAATCCCGTTCCTGCGAGCGCTGCCTGGATGAAGGATATAGGCTTGCAGAATGGGGCGGAGTTTTTTGCAGCGGTGAAAACATTTTCCAAATTGAAATGTGTTCTGTACGGGCATATTCATCATGAGCTGGACTTCAAGCATCAGGGAATCCGATGTCTGTGCTCTCCGTCTACCTGTATTCAATTTAAACCCAATGTCAGCAATTTTACTCTGGATAGGGTAAATCCCGGCTATCGATATCTGAGGTTGTTGGACGATGGGCAAATAGAGTCGGCAATAGTGCGAGTATCGGGTGACGTATTTGAAGCAGACTATAGTAGCTCGGGTTACTAGCGCAGTGTCCTGCTTAAAGTGTCATCTATTCTGGGCGCTACACGAGTGAGACACTACACCAGCGAGTAAAGCAGAGGCTCCCCAGATAAATGTCAGCTGATCCATTTGTGCTCTATCTGCACGGATTTCTTAGTTCTCCCGAATCGAAGAAGGCCCAGCAAACCATCGCCTATTGTGAAGAAATTGGCCTGCAACAGAGAATAGCGGTACCACAAATGCGCAATGGTCCTGCCGCTACAATCCGGGAACTCCGCGTGCTAATCGAGGCGCATCAGCAAGATCAAATAGTCTTGATTGGCAGTTCACTTGGAGGCTACTACGCCACCTATTTGTCTGAAGAATACGGGATCCCTGCTGTGCTTATCAATCCAGCCGTGAGACCCTATGAGTTATGGGAAACCCATCTCGGCGAGCACCGGAACTACTACTCTAATGAGATTCACATTGTCAGCAGAGAAGATATCGAAGAGTTGAAGGACTTGGAGATTTCACCGCTAAAGAATCCTGCAAATTTTATGCTGTTTGTACAAACAGGTGATGAAACTTTGGATTATCGCCAGGCCCTGGAAAAATTCTCCAGCTCGTCCCGTGTCGTTCGAGAGAACGGTAACCACAGTTATGAAAATTTCAAGCTCGAATTACCTGCGATCTTTGATTTTTTGCTTTCAAGAATTACTCAGGGCGGGGGATGATTAATTAGCCGAAATTAGTCACAGATTCCTCTGTTTGTACGATAAAATACTGGGGCAGAGGAGCCCTAATCAACTGCAGCGACTTACAGCGCTTTCCGCACAGAGAAAATTTAATGAGCAATACCTACAACGCCGATGCGATTGAAGTACTTACCGGATTGGATCCAGTAAGGAAAAGGCCCGGCATGTACACGGATACTACCCGGCCGAATCACCTGGTGCAGGAGGTGATAGACAATAGCGTTGATGAGGCATTGGCCGGTTTCGCCCGGCATCTGATCCTCACGCTGAATAAGGATGGATCAGTCGAAGTTACCGATGATGGGCGTGGAATGCCGGTCGACAAGCACAAGGGCGAGAAAGTAAGTGGCGTCGAACTAATACTTACCCGCTTACACGCGGGGGGTAAATTTTCCAATAAGAATTACCAGTATTCCGGCGGCTTGCACGGCGTGGGCGTATCCGTGGTTAACGCCCTGTCAAAAACTCTCGAAGTCACTGTCAGGCGCGACGGCAAGGTCTACGCGATGTCCTTCAAGGGCGGAGAAAAAGCCACTGAGTTAAAGCAGATTGACACGGTGGGCAAACGAAACACAGGCACTACGGTCAAGTTCGTCCCCGACGAGAAGTATTTCGATTCGCCGAAGATATCCATACTTAAGTTGAAACATGTGCTTCGCGCCAAGGCAGTACTCTGTTCGGGACTCACAGTCAGTTTTATTGATAACACCGTAAGCGTGGAAAATGCACAGAGCGAAGAGTGGTGTTTTGAAGATGGACTGCTCGACTACTTGCTTCAATCCACCGCTGAATACGAAACTTTGCCACGAGAACCTTTCTTTGGTTCTGTGCAAGGCAATGACGAGGCAGTAGATTGGGCGGTGCAATGGCTGCCTGAAGGCGGAGAAGTGACGGGCGAAAGCTACGTCAATCTCATTCCTACTCCACTGGGAGGAACCCACGTTAGTGGTCTGCGTACGGGTTTGTTGGATGCGTTGCGGGAATTCTGTGAGTTTCGCAATTTGCTCCCCAGAGGGTTAAAGCTGACCCCGGATGATGTCTGGGACAAATGTTGCTATGTGCTTTCCTCAAAGCTACTCGAACCACAATTTTCGGGTCAAACCAAGGAGCGCTTGTCTTCTCGGCAGTGCGCTGTTTTCGTCGCCGGGGTGGTTAAAGATTCATTCGGGTTTTGGCTAAATCAGCATAAGGATGAAGCCGAGTTGATCGCAGAGCTTTGTATTAACAATGCGCAGAGTCGTCTCAAAGCCAGCAAGAAAGTCGCGCGCAAGAAGATCACTTCGGGGCCAGCACTGCCTGGCAAATTGGCTGATTGCTCTACCCAAGACGTCATGTCGGGAGAACTATTCCTGGTAGAGGGTGATTCGGCAGGAGGGTCGGCGAAACAGGCCAGGGACAGGGAGTTTCAAGCGATACTGCCCCTGCGCGGGAAAATCCTGAATACCTGGGAAGTGGACTCCAGTGAAATACTCGCCTCCCAAACTGTGCACGATGTTGCTGTTGCACTCGGCGTAGATCCCGGGGTTAATGATATTGAAGGCTTGCGCTATGGCAAAATCTGCATCCTCGCCGATGCCGATTCCGACGGTCTGCATATCGCGACCCTGCTTTGTGCGCTATTTCTAAAACACTTTAAACCCCTGGTTGAAGCGGGCCATATCTATGTTGCTATGCCGCCCCTGTTTCGTATCGATATCGGTAAAGAAGTGTTTTATGCCCTGGATGAAGATGAAAAGAACGGAATTATCGATCGAATTGCGGCAGAGAAAAAACCGGGAAAAGTAAACGTGCAGCGTTTCAAGGGCTTGGGAGAGATGAATCCGCTGCAATTGCGCGAGACCACTATGGCAAGAGATACGCGTCGTCTGGTTCAGTTAACCCTCGAAGAAGATTCCCAGGTCAAGAAAAAATCCGCGACATTCGAAATTATGGATCTATTGCTGGCCAAGGCCAGAGCGTCGGATAGAAGGAATTGGCTGGAAAAGAGCGGAAATCTAGCCGACTTTGCTGAGTAGCCAGACTGGCTCGGGAATAACAGCCCAGATACAGAAACGAATAAGCGGGCATTGCGAGAATTGAGAAGAGAATGAACGAAGACATCACAGTAAACGCAGATGGTGTAGAACAGATAGCGCTGAAGACCTATACCCAGAAGGCGTATCTGAATTACTCCATGTATGTCATCAACGACCGTGCTTTGCCCCATTTGGGAGACGGGCTTAAGCCTGTGCAGCGTCGAATTGTGTATGCCATGTCCGAGCTCGGCCTGAAGGCGGCGGCAAAATTCAAGAAGTCTGCGCGTACCATCGGGGATGTGATTGGCAAGTTTCATCCCCATGGAGATTCTGCCTGCTATGAGGCGATGGTGTTAATGGCGCAGCCATTTACTTATCGCTATCCCTTAGTCGATGGGCAGGGCAACTGGGGGTCGCAAGACGATCCCAAATCATTCGCTGCCATGCGCTATACCGAATCTCGATTACAGGCCTATGCCGATGTATTGCTGGGGGAATTGGCACAAGGTACTGTGGATTGGAAGCCAAACTTCGACGGAACTTTAGATGAGCCGGAAGTTTTGCCGGCACGCCTGCCCAATGTTCTACTCAATGGCGGCAGCGGCATAGCCGTTGGTATGACTACAGATATCCCACCGCACAATCTGAATGAAGTGGCCAAGGCTTGTATCCATCTTTTAGACAATCCAAAGGCAACAATCGAAGACTTGTGCAAAATCATCAAGGGCCCAGACTTTCCAACCGAAGCAGAACTGATAACCCCCAGGAACGAAATTCAGGAACTTTACAGAACCGGCCGCGGCTCGCTTAAGGCCAGAGCGATCTACATAAAAGAGAATGACGAAATTGTCATAACAGCACTACCCTATCAAGTATCAGGCGCCAAAGTTTTAGAGCAAATTGCGCTGCAGATGCAAAAGAAAAAGCTGCCTATGGTAGTAGACTTAAGAGACGAGTCCGATCACGAAAACCCCACTCGGATTATCGTGGTGCCAAAATCAAATCGGGTTGATATTGATCTGATAATGTCACATTTATTTTCAACAACTGACCTGGAGAAAAACTACCGGGTCAATTTTAATATGATCGGACTAAACAAGCGTCCTCAAGTTAAAGATATTGGCAGTCTGTTGAAAGAATGGCTGCAGTTCAGAACAGAAACGGTCAGGAGACGCCTGCAGTATCGTCTCGATAAAATTCTGGACCGCCTGCATCTTTTGGATGGTTTGCTCATCGCCTATCTCAATATCGATGAAGTTATCAAAATCGTTCGCCAAGAAGACAAGCCAAAGCCGGCACTTATTAAAAAATTCAACCTGTCTGAGCGCCAGGCAGAAGCCATCCTGGATTTAAAGCTTCGCCAGTTAGCCAAGCTGGAAGAGATAAGAATCAAGGCGGAACAGAAGGAGTTGAATACAGAGCGTAAAACACTGGAGCAATTACTGGGCTCGGCCGCCCGATTGAAGTCATTTATCAAGAATGAAATAAAAGCCGATGCGGAAAAATTTGGTGATCCAAGGCGAACGCCAATCGTTGTTAGAGAAGAATCGAAGGCCTTTAGCGAGGTAGAACTGATATCAACAGAACCGGTGACTATTGTGCTGTCAGATCGGGGCTGGGTGCGGGCGGCGAAAGGACACGACGTCGATGCGGCGACATTACAGTACAAATCGGGTGATGAATTTAAGCTCGCCGCGAGAGGAAAGAGCAGTCAATTAGCCATCTTCATGGATTCGACCGGGCGTGCCTATTCTTTGCCCGCCCATAGTTTGCCATCCGCTCGCGGGCAGGGTGAGCCACTGTCGGGTAAGGTCAATCCTCCCTCAGGCGCGACTTTTGAGGCTGTTGTTATTGGCGAAGATGATCGCGATATTCTGTTAGCCAGTGATGCGGGTTATGGTTTTGTCGGTAAAATAGCCGATTTAATCAGCAAAAATAGATCGGGGAAAAGCGTCTTGCGACCACCTAAAGGCGGGAAGGTGTTGCCGCTGCTAATGGTTGATGACTACAAAAATGATCTGGTAGTGGCTATCAGCAACGAAGGCAGGATGTTGATGTTTCCTATTAACGAATTACCGCGCCTGGCGAAAGGCAAGGGAAACAAGATTATAAGTATACCCACCGCACGAGTCGCCGATCGTGTAGAGTATGTGGTTGCCTTAACTGTTCTTACTGCAGAAGATACTCTAACTATTCATGCGGGCAAACGGCATCACAATCTGAAACCCACAGACCTGCAGCACTATCGCGGAGAGAGGGGTCGGCGCGGTAACAAACTACCTCGAGGATTTCAAAACGTCGATCGAATAGAAGTGCTTGAAAAAGATAAAATCGAGTAAGGGCCTGGTCTCGATATTTTAGTCTGAGTAGAGGGTAACCAGCTGTATCGCCTGACGCTCTAATAGCAGATTGTAATCTGACATCGGTTCATTGCTCAAGAAGGTAATTATCTGTAATTCATCATCGATGATGGAATATTCGTTTGCGTCGATTCGAGTTCCGGCGCCGGCATGTTGGAAACAGGGTTCGCTTATTAGCAGAGAATTGTCCGGGCACTCATCACATATTTGACGTGTTATGTCTAATGTTTTGCCGGTTAGGTTGTTGGTGTCCTGAGTTACCGGTGAATATAAGCCGCTTACAGTCTGTCCGCTATGAACAGCCAATTTGAATTTGGAAGCAACGTGCTTGCCTTCTATATCATTCAGATCTCCGATTAGCTGCAAAAATAATTGACCCGCGCAAATGGCGTAGAATTCTTGCTCATCGTCCAGCTGATCGGTGGCAAAATTTATAACTATTTCATCTTCGGCACAATAGCTCACTTTGCCATTGTAGAGCTGACTAATTTTCCCTGCGAAGAAATAATATTTGTTAAGAAGATTTACCAATAACTCTTCACTTAAGGTTGAAGAAAGAAAATGGAAGTTGGCCATTTTAATCGTCAACAGAGTGACATCTTGTTTGCCTGCTATGACTTTAAGACTCGCAGCAGCAGCCTCAGGTTTTCTGTGTCCAAAATTATTAAGAAATGTATTTTGCGCTAAAAATTCTGCGGTGGCATTGAATTGGCGAATGGCCGTGCTTATCTCATTGTTGTTCTCAGGCTCGGGACAAGTTTCAATTTCACCCTTGCGAATATTACTGATTGAAAATGCCAGCAGGCTTGCTGGAAAGCTCACCAGATAACGAAAATAGGTAGTCGTCAAGGTGATGGCGACGATCAGCAGCAGGAGTGTGGCGGCAATGACGAAGAGCAGATTGTTAACTATTCCGATTTCGATATAGCTGATATCCAGCCTTAGTCGAACATAACCGGCTACAGAATCCGCCAGGGCAATAGGCGCCATATACTCCGCCTGTATCCGGGTTACAGGTATTGGTAAAGGAATTATCGTGACCGGGGCAATCTGTGCGCTTGAGGCGGCAGCAATAACATCGTTGTCGATATTAAGCACGGCAATTTCAGCAATGGAAGGATCCTGGCTAAGAGACTCGAGAACTACATTGGTACTAATTAAATCATTAGCCAAAACCAGCTCAGTCAACTGTGTCGCAATTTGTCGGGCCAGGGTATTTCCGAGATTGTCTGCCTGCTGGCGCAATATGTTTTGCGTATTGTAGTTGCTGATTAGCCAGAAAATGCACATAGTCAGTAATATCAGCAAGCAAACCGCAACGGAAAAATTTCTGGAGATCTGCGTACTTTTTATTGCAGATGTCTGGGATTGATCAGCGCTAGGCCCTGTTTGATCTGAATTTTCTTCCAATACGATGACTCTTTAAATACGGCCAGTTTTACTATTGCCTGAAACATCAAGAATAGCAGGAGCGGACAGCTTCCCCAATAAGTTTGTTCAGATGTGCCTTATAACAGCGCTAAACGCCTATTGAAAATTAAGTGTCTCTTCCTTCAAGAATTCGAAATTCATCGAAGTTGAAGGCTCTTGCAGGCAGTATCCCTGAACGAAATTCAGTTTGGCCTGCCAGAGTAGCGGCAACAATGACATTTTTTCTACCATTGCCGCGATGACACTTATGCCATTTTCATGTAGCCGGGAGACGATGTCGGTGAGTTGCTGGTACTGCTCGGCATTAATGTCAATCTTGGCAAACAGCGATGTGTTGAGTTTAACAAAGTGCACGCGCAGTAGAGAGAGATAGCGGAAGGGATCGGTCGTGCAGCCAAAGTTACTTATACAGAGCTTAATATTGAGCTGCTGCAGTTTGTGGCAAAAATAGCCGAGATGGTGTTGTGCGATGAGGATATCTATTTCGCTAATCTGCAACACCAGTTGCTGCGCAAATTGCGGACAAGTCGCCAGCTGCGCCTCTAGCCAGCGGGGGAACCGTGGGCTGACTAGCGAGTTGTGGGTGAGGCTGATTGTCAAACGTAAGCTGTCTCTCCCTTCTTGCTGCAATAGCTTCAAAGCCTGAGCGACTACGCGTCGATCGATTTCTTCCCCGAGGGCATTATTTACCGCTGTCTCAAACAGTGCGCTGGTTGCTGCGGTGCGAGCACCCGTTGGCAGGCCGCAGCGAATTTCATAATGTTGCAGGCCATCTGCATTGAGGCTCGCGGTTGCCTGAAAGGACAATTTTAGTGGCGTATCCACCAGAGCCTGCAACAGTAGCTTGCGTGCTATTTCAGGATTTGCATGCAGGCGCTGCGGCTCACCGCTGGGCTGATAGTGAGCAAGGGTCAAATTGTGCCGGGCACGGGCAAACATCACTTCGGCAGAGGGAACACTGCTCTGCAAACTGGCCAGGCCGACACCGCATTTCAGCTCCAGTTGCGCTGGAATCGAGGCTGACACAGCGGATAGCAGAGCCTGCTTGACCCTGTCGGTAATCAGCTGGGCATTGATGCTGCAGTCATCGAGTAACAGTATGCCAAATTCATAATGGCGGCAGCGGCACAGCAGCACTTTTTTCGGCAGTGTTTTTGTTAAGGTGCTCGCGATATCGCTTAATAGGAGGTTCGCTTCGGACTTGCCGACCCAGCTGCGAATTTCATAGAAATTCTCCAGCTGTAAAAGGCCAAGGGTAGCGGCGGTTTTCCTGTCACGACCCTCTCTCAGTATCCGCTCTAGTGTCTGTGACAGATAGTCTTGTTCGTACAGGCCAGTCAGCGGGTCTCTCTGAGGATTCCGCTGAGGATTTCGCTGAGGATTTTGCTGCAAGCAAAGTTCCTCGGTGGCGGAATCCGCAGCAGAGCGCAGTGGCGGCGGGCTAGGGCAGTTTTGACTAATCAATTCTCCTCCTGAATTGGCGCGCCGACTAAGCTATTCGAGTCTTACTACTCTGCCCCGGGGTTTCTCTAACCAGCTGGGGCACCAGATAACCTGGAAGCTGAGTCTGCATGCTTGATAATAGCGCGATGGCATGAGCCTCGCTGACATCGAAGTGGCTGGTGCCAGCCACCCGATCCGGCAAGTGTAAGTAATAGGGTAGTACATTGTGCTGGAAAAGCGCCTTGCTGAGATCGATTAAGGCTGGAGAATTGTCATTAACATCCTTTAAAAGCACCGATTGATTGAGGATCGTGACGCCATTTGCAGCTAACATGCCAAATGACTGCGCTAATTCCGGGGCCAGTTCGCGACGGTGATTGCAGTGTACTACCAGGACTACCTTGAGCCTCGACTGCTGTAGGCTGTGCAGCAGATCGCGGGTGATCCGCTGCGGAATGACTATCGCCAGGCGGCTGTGAATCCGCAGGCTGGTCAGCTGTGGAATCTGGGCAAGCTGCTCCACAAGCCACGCCAGTTGCCGGTCAGAGATGGCCAGAGGATCACCACCGCTCAAGATCACCTCCTCGATGCTGCTGTCATTGCGAATATAATCGAAGGCCGCATCCCACTGCTGGCGACTCGGTGAATTGCTCTGGTAGTCAAAATGACGGCGAAAACAGTAGCGGCAGTGAATGCCACAATGGGCGGCGGCGGTTAGCAGAACCCGGCCATGATACTTGTGCAGGATTCCCGGCACGGGGTTGAATTGAGCCTCAGCCAGAGGGTCGGTGTCAAAACCGGCTTGGCCAATTTCCTCCTGGGCGGAAGGCCAGATCTGTCGCAGCAAAGGGTCTTGCCAGTTGCCTTTTTCAATTCGGTCTACGTAGGGCCGCGGCGCCTTGAGTGGGAATTGCTGTAGCGCAGCGCGGCTGTAGGGGATTTTGTCTGCATCCAACTGTAGAATTTGCAGTAATTCCTTTGGATCTGTAATCAGATCGGATAGTATTTGTTGCCATTTTTCAGCTAAGTCCGATTTAATAACTGATAAAGCCGGGTTTGTCATTGCATGTCCTGGAAATTGAATCAAAAATGGGGCCGTGCGAAAACCGAATGGGTAAATCATAGCAACAAAACACAAAATCAGACATTACCGGAAGTCTAGCGAGAGAGAAAATGGCAACTTATTCCACCAGTGAATTTAAGAATGGACTGAAAGTCCTTATCGATTCCGAACCTTGTACTATTACTGAAAATGAAATTGTGAAACCCGGTAAGGGTCAGGCATTTAATCGCGTTAAATTGCGCAATCTGATGAACGGCAGGACCTGGGAGCGAACTTATAAATCTGGCGAGTCCTTAGACGCCGCTGATATCATGGAACTGGAGATGGAATATCTCTACGAAGATGGAGAATTCTGGCACTTCATGAAGACAGATGATAGCTATGAGCAAGTTGCAGCGGATGTTAATGCTATCTCCGATGCTAAAATCTGGCTAAAGGAACAAGATATCTATCAAGTGATTTTGTGGAATGAAGCGCCGATTTCCGTGACGCCGCCGAATTTTGTAGAACTGAAAGTTACCGATACGGATCCAGGCCTAAAAGGCGATACTGCCCAGGGTGGAACAAAGCCCGCGACCTTGAGTTCCGGCGCCGTGGTTAAGGTTCCATTATTCGTTAACATCGGCGACGTTATCAGGGTTGATACCCGAAACGGCGAATATCAGAATCGAGTTACCAAGTAGTTACGCAGAGGAATCGCAAGATAGTTCCTATGCATTCATCGCCCTGTTATCGTGTGTGGTTATTGTCTGAAGAAACTCTCGTCTGTTAAACCGTTCGCTAAATCTTGGGATAGTCCAAATGCTTGACTGGAAATCGGATGCCGCTGTTGCAACATTGCGCATCCGCGCCGAAACACTGGCAAAAATTCGAATTTTTTTCGCTGCGAAAAACGTTCTTGAAGTAGAAACCCCATTACTCGCCCATTCAACAGTCACCGATGTATATATTCAATCCCTGGCAGTAAATCGATCAGCGGCGACCTCAGAAGAAACCTTGTATCTACAAACCTCTCCCGAATTTTCCATGAAAAGATTGTTAGGAATTGGAATTGGTCCAATCTATCAAATCTGCAAGGCATTCAGGCAGGGCGAATCGAGTAAGCAACATAATCCTGAATTTACCATGCTCGAATGGTATCAGCCGGGCTATTCTATGAACGATCTTATGGATGAAGTAGAACAGCTGGTAAAAAGCTTGCTGAATTGTGCGGCAGTTTCCCGGATTTCTTATCGGGACATTTTTCTGCAACACTTCGATATCGATCCGCATAGTATTTCACTGGAAGAATTGGGCGAACTTGCTAATAGGAAAATGGATTTAAGCAGCGATGATTTGGACAAGACTGATTTTTTACAACTTCTGTTCGGTAAATTTATCGAAGCAGAATTGCCTGAAAATTGCCTGATCTACGACTTTCCTGCAGATCAGGCTGCACTCGCCGTGATTGAAGAAGACAAGTTTGGCGTGTCTGTTGCTAAGCGGTTTGAGCTATTTTGTAACGGCATGGAGATTGCAAATGGATATTTCGAACTGCTTGATCCCGTCGAGCAACGGGCTAGATTCGAAGCGGACATCGAAAGAAGACATGAGCAAAAATTGCCAAATTATGCCGCGGATGAAAAATTGATCGCAGCAATGGAAAGCGGGATTCCCGCCTGTGCCGGTGTAGCGTTGGGAATTGATCGGCTAATAATGTTGCTGGCAAAAATAAAGAATATAAGCGAAGTAATAAGCTTCACCACGGACCGGGCGTGATTCCAGTGAGTGTAGGACGAAGCCTTCTTCAGCATTGAATTCTCGGCAAACCCCTCTTCTCTCAAACCCCTCTTCTCCAAACCCCTCTCAAACCCCTCTCAAACCCCTGCACTGACTTATGAGCTGGCTCCGGCTTCCTCAACCAGTCGCTTCTTATAAAGTTCCCGAAGCTTCATGCAAATAACGCCTGGTTTTCCATCGCCTATTACGTGACCGTCGATGCTCACAACCGGCAGGGCAATGGTGGTTGCGCTGCTTATGAATGCTTCATCTGCATGCAGGGCTTCGTCAACTGTGAACAAGCGTTCTTCCAATTCAATCCCTTGTTGTTGTGAAATTTCCAGCAGAGTACGTCGGCGTATGCCGGGAAGTATAAGATTGGAGAGTGGCCGAGTAATGACTTTTCCCTCTTTCACGATGTAGGCCGTAGAGGTAACACCCTCAGTGACGAAACCATCTTCAACCATCCAGCCCTCGCTTGCTCCCCTGGAAACGGCATCCTGTTTGGCAAGACACTGAGCCAGCAAATTAATTGACTTGATGTCTCGCCGCTTCCATCTCAAATCATCGGTGGTGGCCACGGCGATACCGGTTGCTGCATCAGGATTTTCCAGTATCTGCATCGCTGATGTGAAGGCGACGAATGAAGGGGCGGTATCAGCAGGAAATGGGAAGCTCCGATCGGCTATTCCTCGGGTAACCTGGGAATAGACGACTCCTTCCTGCAATTTATTGCGCAGAACCAATTGCTGCATGACCTGCAGATATTCCTGTTTTGAGCAAGGCCAGGCAATACTTAACTCGCCCAGGCTTCTATCCAGACGTTGCAGGAAATATTCCTTGTCGACCAACTGTCCATTGATGACGGGAACCACCTCATAGACACCATCGCCGAATATAAAGCCGCGATCAAAAATGGAAATCTTTGCGTCTTCTTCCTGTGGATATTGACCGTTAACGTAAACAATCCTGCTCAATTTAGTCTCCTGCTCAATTTAGTTTCAAATTTCTATAAAATTACGCGCTTTAAATGGAATCGCGCGGCGAAATCCGTTAACGCCTGGCCATCGAGTCGTTGCACTGTCCAGCCATCCATTGGGCTGGCGCCGATGGAACGGTAGAATTGAATCGATGGCTCATTCCAGTCCAGCACAGACCATTCGAGGCGCGTACAGCGGCGATCGACAGCAAGCTTGGCAATGTAGGAAAGCATGGATTTTCCAATCCCCTTGCCGCGCATCGGGGGCTGGACATAAATGTCTTCAAGATAAATCCCGGGCCGTCCGGTGAAAGTGGAGAAGTTGTGAAAGAAAAGTGAATAGCCAACTGGAGCGTCTTCGAACTCAGCGATTAGCACTTCGGCGTAATGGGTATCGCCAAACAGCGATTCCTGTAATGTTTCCACCGTCGCAACAAGCGCATGGCCTAGCTTTTCATATTCCGCCAATTCCCGAATAAATCCAAGAATTGTAGGGCAGTCATGAATGTTCGCCGAGCGGATATTGAGTCCAGGGACAGAGGTGGATATTTGCATCAAACCGTCTCACTATTTAATCAAAGAATTAACGTCCAGACTCGGAACTGCTCTGGGCCGACTGCCTCAGCCCCCCAATGTACCGATTATACACGGGGAGAGCGCGAGGCGAGATGGGATGGCCTACTATTCGTATTTGTTCCTGGCTGCTATAATGCGCGGCCTTTTTTGACCGGGGGAAGCTCAACGTGATGACCCGGCCCGGCGGCATAAACTCGCTTATTTTGACCAGCAAATAGCCTAAAACCAAGGAAATATGATGTCAGAGAAGAAATCTACAATTATTTACACCGAAACCGACGAGGCGCCAGCGCTGGCGACCTATTCGCTTCTACCAATAATCAAAGTTTTTACTGATGCCTCCGGTGTTGCCGTTGAAACCCGGGATATTTCTCTCTCTGGGCGGGTGATTGCCAATTTTTCAGAGTTCTTAAGCGAAGAGCAAAGACAGGCCGACGCACTGGCTGAATTGGGGGAACTGACCCAGGACCCGATGGCGAATATCATCAAATTGCCCAACGTCTCTGCCTCGGCGCCACAAATAATGGCGGTAATTAAGGAGCTACAGGACAAGGGCTATGCGCTTCCGGATTACCCGGAAGAGCCTGCCAATGCAGCGGAGCAAGACATTAAGCTGCGTTATGACAGCGTCAAAGGCAGTGCCGTGAACCCGGTGCTGAGAGAGGGTAACTCCGATCGTCGAGCGCCGGCATCGGTCAAGTCCTATGCGCGAAAACACCCCCATTCAATGGGAGCCTGGTCAACAGAGTCGAAAACCCATGTCGCGCACATGGATTCAGGTGATTTTTTTGGCAGCGAACGATCCACCACCCTGGCGAGTCCTACGACCGCACGTATACAGCACACCGATTCAGCGGGCAGTGCCACTATTCTCAAAGACGGTATTGCCTTGCTGGCCGGAGAAGTTATTGATGCTTCTGTTCTGAACAAGAAAGCACTGCGAAAATTTTTGGCGGAACAGATCGATGATGCCAGAAACCAGGGCGTACTTTTCTCACTGCACTTAAAAGCCACTATGATGAAGGTGTCAGATCCGATTATTTTTGGTCATGCGGTTACCGTGTTCTATGAAGCGGTGTTTAGCAAGCATGCCACAGTTTTTGCAGAACTTGGCATCGATCCGAATAATGGCGTTGGTGATGTCTACAGTAAGATTCAATCTTTGCCCGAAGCACAGCGCGCCGAGATCGAAGCCGATATTCAGGCTTGTTATGCCAATCGTCCGGATATGGCGATGGTTGATTCGGACCGGGGTATTACTAATTTGCATGTGCCCAGCGATGTTATTATCGACGCATCGATGCCGGCAGCCTTACGTACTTCGGGTCAGATGTGGGGCCCTGACGGACAGCTACATGATATGAAGGCGGTGATCCCGGATCGTTGTTATGCCGGAGTTTATCAGCAAGTAATTGATTTCTGCAGAGTCAATGGTGCTTTCGATCCTTCGACTATGGGCAGCGTTCCTAACGTTGGTCTTATGGCGCAGAAGGCGGAAGAGTATGGATCACACGACAAGACTTTTGAGATTTCCAGCAACGGTAAGGTGGCAATAGTAGATAGTGATGGCAATGTATTGTTAGAGCACACTGTAGAAGAAGGCGATATTTGGCGCATGTGTCAGGCAAAAGACGCGCCGATTCAGGATTGGGTGAAACTTGCCGTGAGCCGGGCCAGGCTTTCCAATACGCCTGCTGTATTCTGGTTAAGCGAGGAGCGGGGCCATGATGCAGAAATAATCAAGAAAGTGAATCAATATTTACCCGAGCACGACACCGAGGGTTTAGAAATTCATATCATGTCGCCAGAGGAGGCAACCCGGTTTTCACTTAAGCGAATCAAAGAAGGAAAGGATACTATTTCTGTAACAGGTAACGTATTGCGAGACTATCTTACCGATCTATTTCCGATTCTGGAGCTTGGCACCAGTGCGAAGATGCTCTCCATTGTGCCATTGATGAACGGCGGAGGCCTGTTTGAAACAGGGGCTGGCGGTTCGGCGCCCAAGCATGTACAGCAGTTCGAAAAAGAGAACCATTTGCGTTGGGATTCTCTCGGCGAATTTCTAGCCCTGGCCGCTTCTCTGGAGCACCTGGCGAATGTAACCGACAACGCGCGCGCACAACTGTTGGCCGATTCGCTGGATAAGGCTACCGGAGATTTTCTGGACAATAATAAATCGCCATCGCGCCGAGTGAACGAACTGGACAATCGAGGCAGTCACTTCTATCTCGCGATGTATTGGGCGCAAGCGCTGGCAGCACAAAATGATGATCTCGAATTGAAAGCCAGATTCGAAAAGCTGGCTAATAATCTGATTTCCAATGAAGCCAAAATTGTTGAAGAGCTGAATTCGGCACAAGGCGTGGCGATCGATGTTGGCGGCTACTATAAGCCAAACAAGAAGCTGGTATCAGCGGCAATGAGACCGAGTGCCACGTTCAATGAAATCCTGGCGCAAGCTTAGTACTTAAGACTCGGTATTTAAGTATAGTACTCAGCCCTGGTACTTTAGAGCGAGCATAAAAAAAGCCCACCCCGTAAAGGGTGGGCTTTTTTGTAATCAAAGAAAAACTATTTGAGTGCTCGAACGTAGCGCTTGATGCCGCCAACGGGGCCGACTTCGGCACCAAAGATATTACCATTCGCATCGGCAACAACACCTTCCGCCGTGCAGGTTCCGGAGCAGTCGGGCTGTGGATCAGGAATCAGGAATTCAACTTCACCGGTAATCGCGCTGCCAACGCGGATTCCGCGAAACCAGTCACCATGGTCGGGGTTCACGGAACCTGATTCTGAGTCTGCGCCATAAAGGACATCATTCTTGTCGATGAAGATGCCGCTCAATCGGCTGAACTGAGGCCACACGTCGAGCAAATTTCCTTCCTGGTCGAATATCTGAATACGGTTATTGCCGCGGTCTGCAACGAACAGCCGACCCTTGGAATCCATGGCCAGGCTATGAGGCTGACGGAAATTACCCGGCTCAGTACCCCACTCTCCGAAGGAGAAAAGATGGTTTCCTTCCGCATCGAACTTGTGCACGCGGTTGACAGTACCCTCAGCGCTGGAGTGACCCTCGCCGACGAAGATGGAACCATCAGGCGCAACATGCACGTCATTTGGGGTCAAAAAATACTCGTCATCGGCGCCGCCGCCCTTCTTGCCCAAGGTCATCAGATGCACGCCGGTAGGGCTGAATTTATGAATCTGGTGGCCGTAGGCGTTGGCTGGGGGATTGTTACCGCCCTGGTTGTCACGGCCGTCGGCAATCCATACATTGCCTTCATAATCCACGTGAATGCCGTGGGGCCAGGTGATATAGCCAGCACCGAAACTGCGGACCATAGTGCCATTCTTGTCGAATAGCATGACCAAATTGGTATCTGGACTCTGTACGCAGGCATTGATATTGCCGCCACAGCGCTCTGCGACCCAGATGCTCTCGCCATCAAGATCGATATCAACGGTGCTTGATGAGCCCCAATTACGCCCCGCGGGTAGCTTGAAATAGCCAGACTGGGTGAGATAGGGGTTAGGTAGATCATTAGTTGGTGGCATATCAGCTTGTGCAAAGGCCAGGGCCGGAGCCAAAGCCAGTGCGATGAATACTGATTTTAGAGTGTTATTGTTAGTCATCTTTTAATAGCTCTCATTGCTTCTTATTTACGGGGGATACAAGAATAAACTAGGGCTTATCGCAATACAAATGTAATCTGTGCCACGGGTTACAGCAACAAGAGGGGGGGGGAAGCGTAAAACGAGGCTCGGGATTAGCCCCGTTTTGCTCAGAAAACAGGCGCCAGCTTTGGCTTTCTATGGGGCTATTGGGGGCTTCACAGAGGCGAAAGGAGGCGAAAGGAGGCGAAAGGAGGAGCAAGGAGGAGCAAGGAGCAAGGAGTCGAATGCCATCGACTCGAGAGCATGCCGGCGCTTAAAGTAGCGGATGCGAAAGGAGTTGCCATGGCGGTGATTGTATTCGGTTAGAAGGAGTCATATTTCGGACGATATTTATGGTCAACCGAAAAATAAATTGGTATAAATCCTCTTGGGTAACAAAAGTCACCCATAGCCAAATCCAGAGCGTATAATGTTTAATAACAATTCACAGAACAATCAGAACAACTCCATATTGTTCTACACTTCGATCCCTTAATTTCTTTTTTATGCGGCGTTTTTCCGCATCATTTTCCAGCCTGCGATTTCGCCAGTCTGAGCTAATGAAAATACCCAATCACTAAAAAATAAATTACTCGTTACCAGGAGTGCATTTTTAATGCTTACTAATTCGCCAAATTTAAAAAGAAATATTATCACATCACCGCTCGTTGTTTTCCTGGTACTTAGTCTGATTCCAGTAATGGTATTTGCAGCATCCGCCGGTTCTGTAAACACAGCGCAGCTCACTTCAAGTTGGCTGGGATATTTGGCGATAGGAATTTTCGTTCTGGCCTATGCACTAATAATTCTCGAAGAGAATATTCATCTAAAAAAATCAAAACCCGCGGTAGTTGCTGCCGGCATAATTTGGGTGCTAGTGGCAGTAGCCTATATTCAACAGGGCGAGACTCATCTGGCGGAAGAACTGGTGCGCCACAACCTACTCGAGTTTGTGGAACTGTTTCTGTTCTTGCTGGCGGCGATGACTTATATCAATACCATGGAAGAGAGAGGCATTTTTAATTTACTCAGAGTTAAATTGGTATCGCAAGGGTTTACATTCCGTCAGATATTTTGGATAACTGGCTTGCTCGCATTTTTTATATCACCGATTGCTGACAACCTAACAACCGCTTTGTTAATGGCGGCGGTAATTACCGCCGTTGGTGGCAACAATATAAAATTTATTTCGATTGCCTGTATCAACGTAGTTGTAGCGGCGAATGCCGGCGGTGCATTTAGTCCATTTGGCGATATTACTACCCTAATGGTTTGGCAGGCAGGGCTTGTCGAGTTTCAGGGATTCTTTGCGTTGTTCATTCCGTCATTGGTCAACTGGTTGGTAACGGCGGGGATCATGAGCCTTGCTATTACGAATGAAAAACCCGACGCAGTCAACGAAGAAGCGCAGGTAAAATTTGGCGCATGGATTGTTGTTGGTCTGTTTATCTTAACCATCTCAATGGCTGTTTCGTTTCATAACTTTCTATATTTGCCGCCGGTGCTGGGAATGATGACGGGTCTGGGGTTACTTAAGCTGTTTGGTTACTATTTACAACTACGTGATTCCTCCTATATGCATGGGGTAAAGTCTATCAGTGGTGATACGGAAATATTTGAAAATTCTATGGACTCCAATGAATTCCCGAAGGATGGGAAACCTTATGATATCTATAAAAATTTGCAGCGAGCAGAATGGGATACACTAATTTTCTTCTACGGCATTATCCTCTGCGTCGGGGGACTCGGAGCTTTCGGCTATTTAGCTTTGGTCTCGGAGTTTATGTATGGCGATCTCGGCGCTACTACGGCGAACATCATTGTCGGCTTCGCTTCGGCAATAGTGGATAATATTCCGGTAATGTTCGCGGTTTTGGAAATGCGCCCGGACATGAGCCAGGGGCAATGGCTGCTAGTTACCCTGACAGCTGGGGTCGGCGGGTCGATGTTGTCAATCGGCTCCGCCGCCGGAGTGGCGGTGATGGGCCAAGCCCGGGGGGTGTACACCTTCTTCGCGCATCTCAAATGGTCATGGGCGATAATGCTGGGATACTTCGCCAGTATTGTCGCGCACTTTCTGGTCAACGGGAATGCCTTCGTCTAGCCCGCGCGTTGCGGGCTTATAATTTATTGGTGCCGGCTAACAGCGTGCCGGCACCAAGATATAAGGCGGCGCTTAGTCCATTCTGAAATCTATCAATTTTATGATCTTCCAGCTTTTGGTTTTACATTAGCCATCGCGACTTGGCGGCGAGCAGGGCATAACTGGAATCGACAAGCACAGCCAATAAGCAGAAGCTCGCAGAGAGTACGGCTACCTGCGAAATATAAGAAGCATCAGCGCTGACAAACTGAGGCAGAAAAGCACTAAAAAACAGGATGGTTTTTGGATTCGTTAGTGATACCCAAAAGCCTCGATGAAATTAACCGGGTTATTTCCATATCAAATTATTTTCCATTAACGGAGTTTGGAAACCCGGATGCCGAATTGATCAATCTCGACAAATACATCGCCAAATTCAGTGATATCAATTGGCGCGGCTTGCGAGTCATCATGGTAGGCAAAGATAAAAACTTTCACCGCCTCGTCTTTGTGAGCGGGGAGTGTTGCATTTACAGAGTCGAAACCTTGTGGGATAAAAATATTTACAATTTCGACAGCCTCTCCTGCCTCGCGGGTAAATGCGCGTTTGCGGGAATACCAGTCGGATTTTTTGTTGGGGAAATTGTTAGCAAGCTCGGCGTCGTAAACAAAGATGATGTCGATTTCGGTAATAAGGATTGCATTGGGGTCCAGACGTGAACGAACGGATACGGAATTCACGGCGGCAAAATTAAGGTGCATGCAAAAAATTACCAGTGAAGCCAGAATACCTTTAGTGATGGGATTTTGCAGAGCCATAATATTTCACCGAGCGTCTTATACTACTTGAGTCCGCCTGATTCATAATCGTAAGCGGACGATTGAGTCAGGGCGATTAAAACTTACCGTCGAGCCGGGCCATCGTTGTTCCGCAATGGATTAAATTTCTTTGCCTTATACAGATAGCGTAGACTAAAAAAAGGCCAGGATCGGATTTCTTTCCGACTCTGGCCAGTTTTAATTTCGTTGAACCGGCGTTACGCCAGATTGAATTTTTACTCTTCAGTGGCCGTAGTGCCGGTTTCAGACTTGGGAGTGCCATCGCCATTCATGCCCAGGGACTCATATCGTCTCCAGCCGGCAAGAATGCCTGCCAAGCCATGATTGCCTTCGTGACAGGCATACTCATAGACCGGGTCAGCGGCGCGGCGCATAGGCACCTTACCTGACCAGGAAACATCCCACATCTGATCGTCTGTAACAGTGAAATCATATTCCAGAGTATCTTTGTCAACCCAGGTGAAACGCTCTTCGATGACGGCTTGATCGGACATGCCGCGAAGATTGTAGTCGTGATAAAAGTGTTGCGTGTGAATCACCAGCTCATCGCCTTCCCAATGGGCGACTGAGTCACCTTCCCATTTAAGTTGCTTGGTGTTGTGTTCGCTATCCAGGCGGATAATTCGAGCCGAGTGCACCATTTCGTTAAGAATCATTATGTGATCCTTGGTCTGCACCAGCTGCATATTGTTATTGTAAGAGCCGGGAATCATCGGCGGACCGGCGACAAAGCCAGTTAGACAGCGGTCTACTGTGGTTCGGCCTTCGGGGCCCGCACTTTCGAATACCATCTGCCCATACACTTGCTGGCGTTCACGCCCAACCTCATTGGCCGATGGTACTCTGCCATTAGGCGGATCGTAGACCAGCGAAGTTCTTCTGTCGGCAATGGTTTCTACGCCGCGCTCGTACCAGAATTCGTTGTAGGAAATCACCCCGGGCGGATAACCGGCACCACCCACAGAATCGATAATCAGGTCGCGATTTTGTCGCTCATTCTCAAATGCTTCCCACTCGGCCGCTTCCTCGGCTGTCAGGGTGGCTTTATCGGCTAATTCTCTGGGGCGGTTGAGTGGGGTAAGAGTCCTGAAAGTGTAGGTACCCTGAAGATCGGGCTGGCCGTATTCGGTGCGGGGCATGTCACTGGCCTGGGCTAATAGGGAGGGCGCAGCCATCACACTAAGTATTGCCATACACAGCTTGGAAAGGGCTCGGTTGTTCATTTAGATCTCCAACTTGTTCTAATTCTGATGTGGATTATTACACAGATAACCTCGCGAAATTACGCCTGTTTTGGGGATTATTCAAGGAGAAAATGAGTATTGGCGTTGCCGTTGATACTACGGCGGCCGTGATCAAGGCCCCATTCCAGCTTGCCGCTGCGGTAATCAGTGTTGCGGCAGATACCACAGGGACTGTGATTGCCGCGCCTTTTCGCGGCGCTGGCGCGGTGCAATACCCTGCCTTCCCGTGGGCTGGTCCTTTACCGGGCGTTTTATAAATACCTTATAGATTGTCGATTTAGCCTGGCAAATTGAATTGAGCTGGTAGGTAGTTTATTCT
>ERZ890510.183-NODE-183-length-52915-cov-9.514510_pt1 | contig 52915 bp, 64 predicted proteins | sample MGYA00521265_ERZ890510 | MGnify/ENA primary metagenome ERZ890510 (study PRJEB32303, sample SAMEA104408624) | aquatic metagenome | biome: Brackish water; feature: Chemocline; material: water | place: Baltic Sea | collected 2014-10-26T21:54:00 | depth 110 m ... | reverse complement strand
CACCGATGGCTCAAGGTCTAACATAGGAAGTGGTACCACACTTGGGGGCACGCCATGGGAAGCCGCCGCAATGTGTGAAACCATTCGTTTTCCCGTCAATGGTCTCCGGCCGGACCTCAGGCCCACACAGACTAGCATCTAGCCTCAACCGCCCGCCCACCGCAGTTTCCCCTGCCCACGACTCCTACACGAATCACATGGCCATCGAACGAAAAACCGGAGGGAAGAGCCGTCAAATCGGCTTCTGGCTGGGCATCGTGTTCTTCACGCTGCTCATGATCTTCCCTGTGGACGCGGACAACAGCGCTGCGAGCCGCCTTGCGGCGGTCGCGGTGCTGATGGCGGTCTGGTGGGTCACCGACGCGATTCCTCTCTTCGCGACCGCGCTTCTCCCGTTGGCCCTCTACCCGCTCCTGGGCATCATGCGCGGCGCCGCCACCGCTCCGATCTACTTCAACAGCACCATCGTGCTCTTCCTTGGGGGCTTCATGATCGCCCTCACCATGGAGAAGTGGAATCTGCACCGGCGCATCGCGCTCAACATCATTCACGCGGTAGGAGGCGGACCGTCGCGCATCGTTCTTGGCTTCATGCTCGCGGCGGCGTTCCTCTCCATGTGGATCTCGAACACCGCCACCGCGGTGATGATGGTCCCCATCGGGCTGGCCATGGTCCTTCAGCTCGAGGACGACTTCGGGAAGGAACGCACGCACACGTTCACTGTCGGGCTGATGCTGGGCATCGCTTACGGGTGCTCAGTCGGAGGCCTGACCACGCTGGTGGGCACTCCTCCCAATCTCTCGTTCATCAGGATCTTCGCGATCCTATTTCCCGAAGCGCCACCGATCGCGTTCGGGCCGTGGCTCGTGCTCGCGCTCCCGATCGGCCTGACCCTGCTCACCATTGCCTGGTTTCTGATCACCCGAGTGTTCTACCGCACTTCTGACGACATCACGGTGGATCGCGCAGTGGTGGAGGTCGAGCGATCGAAGCTCGGTTCGATCTCATACGAGGAGAGTGTGATCCTCACGGTGTTTGCGACGACCGCGATGCTATGGGTCTTCCGCGTCGATCTCCAGCTGGGCTTCTTCACACTTCCCGGTTGGTCTCGCCTGCTTCCGTTCCAGGGGATGATCGACGACGGCACGATCGCCATCACGATGGCCTCACTGCTCTTTTTTATCCCGACTCGGAATCGCGAGAGTGGCGCCGAGCGTATCATGGAGCGGGACGTCATTCCGAGGCTCCCCTGGAACATCGTCCTGCTGTTTGGCGGTGGATTCGCGCTCGCGGCTGGGTTTCAACAGACCGGGCTCGCGCAGATCATCGGCAACCAGTTCGAGATCTTCTCGATTCTACCGACCTTCGTGCTGATCCTGTTGGTCTGCCTCGCGATCACCTTCCTCACTGAGCTGACGAGCAACCTCGCGACCACGGAAATGATCTTGCCGATTCTCGCAGCGGTCGCGGTCACCACAGAGATGAATCCGCTCATCTTGATGATCCCAGCGACCCTGTCGGCGTCCTGTGCATTCATGATGCCGGTGGCAACGCCACCGAACGCAATCGTATTCGGTAGTGACCGCATCTCTGTCGGGGAGATGGCCCGCGTCGGGCTCGTACTCAACCTGATTGGCGCAGTGGTCATCGCAGCATTGGTATATACGGTGGGAACGGTCGTCTTCGACATCGATCCGTCCGTCGTACCAGACTGGGCCACATCGATCTCGAGCGGCACAGACGGGTAGGAGCACATATCAAGACCGCCATCATTGCAGGATGCCGAACGCCGTTCGCGCGCTCCAGCACGGTATTTGCGGACCTAGACGCCATTGAGCTCGGCAAGCTCGCGGTACGAGACGTGCTGGCCCGGAGTGGTCTGCGAGGTGAGGATGTCGATCACCTCGTCTTCGGCACCGTCGTCCATGACACGCAGGCCCCCAACATTGCCCGCGAGGTCGGGTTGGCGGTTCTCCCAAAAACGGTGCCGGCCTGCACGGTCTCGCGAGCCTGCGCGTCCGCGAACCAAGCCATCACCGACGCGACCCAACTCATTGAGGTGGGCCAGGCAGAGGTTGTCATCGCGGGCGGATCGGAATCCCTCTCTCACATCCCTATCACGGTCAGCGATCGGCTCAGCAAGTCGCTCGTGACGGCCTCGAAAGGAAAGACGCTCGGACAGAGACTCGCTCCGTTCACACGCATGCGCCCCAAGGACCTCATTCCCGTCACTCCAGCCATCGCCGAACCCACCACGGGTGAGACGATGGGGGGATCGGCGGAGCGCATGGCCAAGGAAAACGGCATCAACCGCGTGGATCAGGACGCATGGGCGCTCCGGTCTCACGAGTTCGCCGCCGCTGGCACGCAGGACGGCAGGCTGACCGCTGAACTGACACCGGTTTACGTGCCACCCGACTTCGAGAAGGTGATCGTCCGGGACAATGGGATCCGCTCGGACTCATCTATGGAGTCTCTTGCCCGGCTCCGGCCGGCCTTTGACCGCCGCCACGGCTCGGTGACGGCCGGGAACTCATCCCCGCTCACCGACGGCGCCTCCGCAGTGGTTCTGATGAACGAAGACAAAGCCAAGGCGGAAGGCATCGAGCCGATGGGGTACGTGCGTAGTTGGGCGTGGACGGCGCTCGACCCCGCCATGCAGCTCCTTCAGGGGCCAGCCTACGCCGCGCCGATCGCCCTCGATCGGGCCGGCCTCACCATGAAGGACATCGGCCTCATGGAGATGCACGAGGCCTTCGCGGCTCAGGTGCTCTCGAACCTGCAGGCGCTGTCGTCGAAGACTTTTGCGGAGAAAGAACTGGGCAGGAGCGATGCGGTCGGGCATCCGGACGTCGATCTCATCAACGTCATGGGGGGCTCTCTATCTATTGGGCACCCATTCGGCGCCACCGGTGGACGGCTCACCATCACGCTGCTCAACGAGATGGCCCGGCGCGACGTCGAATTCGGCCTCATCACGGTGTGCGCTGCCGGTGGCATGGGCTTCGCCATGGTGCTGGAACGCCGCTAGCAGTCGGGCCCACGCCTGCCCAAGACCGGTCAGTTACCTCCGGCGACGACCCCTACACGCGCGGGGCCACCCGCAGCCCCTGCGAACCCAACCGCGTTCTTCCACAGCTGTCCCGTGTCACCAGAAACGCCGCCGACATCCGAGTGCGCTGGGAACAGACTCACACCCACCATGCGCTGGCCGGCGAATGAAGTGTGGAATCCCACCAGCGGTATCCCATCATTCGTGCGAGCCTCAGCCCGTCGCCACCGCCTGAATGATTTCGTCGTACGGAGGCATCACGTCCGCGTCGTCACTGACCCAACCATACACGACGAGCCCGGCCGCGTCGATCACGAAAGCCGAGCGCTTCGCAACACCTTTTAGGCCGTAGAACTCATCGTACAGAACGCCATACGCCCGAGAGGCGTCTCGGTTGAAATCCGAGAGAATCGGGAACGGCACACCCATCTCTTCGCGCCACTTCGCGTTCACAAAGGGCGAATCGATGCTGATGCCCAGGATCTCCGCGTTCAAATCGCCCCACACCGCCCAGTTCTCGGCAATGTGGCAGAACTCGGCCGTACAGGTACCGGAGAACGCCAACGGAACGAACATGATCACCACCGGTGATCCCCGGAAGTCCGAGAGCCTGACCCTATCGGGTCCGGGTCCGGGGGCCAACGAAAAGTCAGGCGCCTGAGCACCACTTTTTAGCATGTCAGCTGTCCTCCGCTTCAAGCTCTCGGTCCAGCGCCTCTCGCACTTCGCGCCGTCGCCGGCCGTCGTGGGAGAGCCGCTCGTCTTGGGGGTCCGAGACATCGAGCGGCGGCACACTGCACGGACGGTGTGACTCGTCAATCGCCACAAACGTCAACAGACAAGTGTTGGTATGTCGTTTTACTCCGGACAGGAGGTTCTCAGCCTCGACGCGCACGCCGATCTCCATCGAACTCCTACCCACGAAGTTAACCCGAGCCACGCACGTTACAAGCTCGCCCGTGTAGATGGGCTCCTTGAAGTCGACACGATCAATGGAAACTGTGACGCACGCGCGACCCGCATGCCGCATCGCTGCCACGGCCGCCGCCCGGTCCACCATAGAGAGAACTTCACCACCGAAAACGTGCCCAAGGTTGTTTACCTGGTGGGGCATCATGAGTTCGGTGAAGACCGTCCTGGAGAGGGATGGCTTCTTTGGGGTCACATCTGAGTTCGTCATTAGACAGGCGTACCCTGATCTCGCGCGCCGGTTTCTCGACTCCGCTAGGACGCCGTCCCGAGCCGATCGCCCGCCGCCGCACGAATGCGTTCTTCTAGTCGGCGCGGGTGATCGCTACCTGTAATAGAGCCGTCGTTCTTCGCTCAGCGTGAGGACCACCGCTTGATCCCCTCGGGACGTCCAGGCGCGCTTCTTCCCCGTGCCGCTCAGACCCCATCCCCCAAATTCGACGAATGGGCGGTAGCGAATACTCTCGAGGTCATAAATCTCAGAGAACGGAATCACCTTCTTGACGATGGGGATTGAGCCCAGGTGAACGAGCACGTGGGTCTCTTTCACCAACACCGTGAGGCCGCCCATGAGGAGTTTTAAGCCAACCGCCACGAACATGATCGAGCCCGCGGCCAGGAGCCGCGTAACGAGGGGCAGGTCGGTTCCCCAGCCAGCCAGCAACGGGTAGCAGCATACGGCAATCGAGCCCCAGAAAAGGGCGTCAGCGAGCCCGGGCCATGGGCTCACGTCTCGATAAGTGGTCCTTTCGTCGGTCATGCTGCTTTGGAATGGCTAGGGTCGATCCGCCACGTGTCCACCTCATCTCCCGCTCTCGGGCCTCGGATGATCGCTGACCCGGCCCACGCCCGAGCCACTGATCGAGCGCTACAGCTTCACCGCCGTGACGCCAGAGCAACTCGCGCTCACGCCGATCGAAGTCGGGCCGGCGGGGACGGGTATGGTCTACTACGGGCAACGTGAGTCCACGGGTGGCTTTCAGTTGTGGTTCCGACGCTACGACGACCTTCAAGCAGCGCCGATCGCCAATGCGGCTGGCGGTGCCGACCCGGCGATTTCGCCGGACGGGAGCGAGGTCGTCTTCCAAGTCGGATCTGAGCTTCGCGTCGTTCCCCTGGGTGGAGGCGTACCCCGCACTGTCGTGGATTCGGTGTTCTGTTGCGCGTCCTGGAATCCCGATGGCCAGTCGATCTTCTACACTCAGGCAGGCAACAAAGTCGTTCGAGTCCCTACCGACGGAGGAGCCAGAGAGCTGGTGCTGGACGCAACCGGGGAGCCTAACGTCGCCTTCTTTAGGGTCACTCCGAGCGGACGCAGCGCCGTGTTTACGAGTTTCGGCAACCCGACCGTGGTCCAAGGCGTCGAACTTGAGTCAGGCGAGCGCACGGTTCTGAGCGAGGGTCTTGGCGCGCGAGTTACCGGCAACGGACATCTCGTATTCGCATCACCGGCCGGTGAACTGCTGGCCGCTCCGTATGCCGAGTCACCCATGCGTCTCACGGGAGCACCCGTTCCGTTGGTTGCAGGCGTCTTTGTAGCAGGTGATGGGACGCCGCGGTTTTCCCTCAACGAACAAGGAACGCTCGCTTATTGGGAGGGCGAGGGTAACACCGGCACGGAGCTCGTTTGGGTGACCCGTGATGGGGCTGCCACACACGTGGACCCCAATTGGACGTTCAACCCGGGGGCCGGAAACCGAGGGTGGTCTCTCTCTCCCGATGGTTCCAAGGTCGAGATTCGCATCGCGACAGACGCCGGCAATGACATCTGGATCAAGGAGCTGGACAACGGCCCTCTGACACGCCTTTCCTTTTGGGGAGGAGAAGATCGCGATCCCAAATGGCTCCCCGATTCTCGGACAGTGACCTTCCTCTCGGCCATGCCATTCGAGCCCGACGGCGACCCCCCAGGGGACCTGAACCTGTGGCGACAGGTTGCAGACGGATCGCGCCCTGCTGAGCTCTTGTTCGACCACGAGGTGTCGATATCGGAGGCCGCCGTCGCTCCAGACGGGAAGTCGGCCGTCATTCGGTCGACTGGGGTTTCGGGCGTCGAGGGAGGTCGAGATATCTTCATGCTGTCCCTAGCTGGGGAGCCCACCGCGACTCCACTCCTCATGACACCTTTCGACGAGAGCGCCCCTCAATTGTCCCCTGACGGTCGTTGGCTGGCGTATCAATCCAACGAATCGGGGCGAGATGAGGTCTACGTGCGGCCCTACCCCGAGACCGACAATGCAAGAGTTCAGGTTTCGGTAGGCGGAGGCCTGGCCCCTCGTTGGGCGAAGGACGGCTCTGAACTTTTCTTTCTCAGCGGGAACCGTGAGATGATGGCGGCAGCGGTCTCGGTTTCGGGAGGCGAATTCCGAGTGAGTGATCGACCTGAGTTGTTCGAGCTCTCGCCGGGGATACTCGTCGGAGACCGGACCACCCAATACGACGTCGACAACCAGGGGCGCTTCCTCATGCTACGCACCGCCTCCTGCGATGAGTCCGAAAGTGGCTTGGTCATCGTCAGGAATTTCGTACAGGAAGTGAAAACGCGGGTAGGCAGCGGGAGCTAGAAGCGCTCCAAGTAGGCTTTCACCAGCCGATGCGTCTCGTCGTGCCCAAGTACGTCGTTGTGACCCGCACCAGCCACCAATTCGTAGCCACAGCCCGCCGCGGCTGAGAGACGCTCCGCATGGTCGATCGGTACGCGCTGATCGTTCTCAGGATGGATAATCAGCACGGGGATCCTCACCTCAGTCAATCGCTTCGTCGGCGTGAGTGGCCCGAAACGACTCCCTGCTCTCCTCCACCAAAACGGCACGAGCAGCCTCACCATCAGGTTACCCGGGAGCTTCTGCTGGGTTAGGAACTCTGCGGTGGCGCGAATCGGATCGGACGGCGCCGCGATCAGCACCAGACCCTGCATGGGGGCCCCTTCCGCTGCCGCGAGCGTGGACGCCGCCCCGCCCAGCGAGTGCCCAATCACCACAAGCGGTCGGTCAGGGAACCGACGCTTCGCATAGGCCACCACCGCCATGACGTCGTCGCGGAAATGGCGCACCGTCACGAAGGGCACGGCCTCGTTGCGCCCGTGGCCACGGATGTCGAACAGAAGTACCTCGTAACCGTCGGCGACCAGCGGCTCGGCAAGCTGCAGGAACAGGGAGTAGTTCGCGCCCCACCCGTGGGCGAGCAAAATCAGCGGTGTCCTTGGCTCACCCTGGGGCTTCAGCAGCCACGCGCCCAACTGGTGGTCACCCGACCGAATCACCAGGTCCTCGTGATCGACCCCGGTATCGGGAACCGTCTTGTCCGGAGCGCGCGGGCTCGTCGTGAGTACGTGAAGCGCGAGACGATCCATGCCAAGGAGTCCCATCACCACCAGCACCACAACCACGACGGTGACCGTCACGCGGCGCCCAACTTCTCCAGCGCACGGCGTACGTAAACCGGCACCATCGCCCGACGCCACTCGGGGTCGACCGTGATGTTCTCGAGCGGGTGACACTGCTTGTGGGCGCGCTGGGCCAACTCATTGATGATGCCGTCATCGAGCTTGTGACCCTCCGCGGTATCTCCCCATCCTGACAGGACACGAGGGCGTGAACCCAGCGCGGTCACGACACCTTCAATCGATCGAACGGTCCCGTCCCCCTCGATGTCCGCAGCAATCGCGACGGTCAGCAAGGGGAAGTCGATGGACTTCCGCTGCCGCAGCTTCGCGTATGCCTGTTTCTTCTGGGCGGACACCAACGGGATGCGGACTTCCGTGACGATCTCTCCCGGGCCTCGGAGCGTGTTCAGTATGCCATCGGTCACGAAGAAATCCCGCACGGGCACCTCGCGTACGCCCTCGGGGCCGACCAACGTTGCGACCGCGTCCAACGTCATGAGCACCGGAGGTGTGTCAGCCGAATGCGCCGCGACACACTTCTTCCCGACCTTGGTCACGTGGCAGACGGTGCCGTCCTTCTTGAGGCAGTAGCCCAGCGCCTCACGCCAGAACTCTGTCTGGTTGTAATACGTGCAGCGGGTGTCCAGGCAGAGATTGCCACCAATCGTGCCCGCGTTGCGGAGCTGTGGGCCGGCCACGTGCGAAGCGGCATCGGCGAGCGCCGGGAAAGACCGCAAAACGTCCAGGTGGGTCGCGACCGAGGTCAACGTCTCGCTGGCCCCAATGCGGAGGTGTCCGGCGTCTTCCCGAATCCCGCGCAGCTCCCCGATGCCCTTGAGAGCCACCAAATGACCAGGCTCGAACAACCGATGCTTCATGTTCGGAATGAGGTCGGTGCCGCCCGCGACGAACATCGCGTTGCCGGCGTGCTCGCCCATGAGCGCGACCGCTTCGGCCACGGTTCCGGGCCGGTGATACCGGAACGGCGGGAGTCTTAACACGTCAGGCTCCGCCTCCACGGGTATCATTCGGCCGAGCCACCATGATCCCGTCCTGCCCGCCGATACCCTGAACCCGTTCAGCCAGCGACACCTCACTGATCTGCACCACGGAGCCGACCAGTGGTGCATGCATGAGACGAAGCGAGCCATCGACCCAAAGCGCCAATCCGGTATGAGCGACGTCGAGGCCCCCGACTGTGCTCGTGGCCGCAATGATGTCGCCGTCCTGAATCTGGTCTGCGACGGCCGCAATTCGGTCTTGGGGCACAAAATATCGACCGTATGCACTCAGGCGTTCCTCGGCGCTGCGGACTTCCTCCACTAGAGCCGGATCCACAAGCTGACGATAGGCACCGGCATGTGTGGTCATGAAATTGATCGGCTCCATGTCCAGGACGCCGCCGAGCCCGGCTGTCACGTTTATGACTCGCCCGCGCCTGTCGTTGTCCGCAATCCAGTCCGTGAAGTAGTGCAGGCGACTGGAATACGCGCCCGGAGTTCCGTCGCGATACCGGAGGCTACCCAGTAGCGTCTCGTAGCGATCTTCCACGCCGGCGCGGTTCGCGAGTATGACGTCGGCTTTCGCGCCGTACGCATTCCCTGTCGCCCGCACGAACTGCGACAGTGCGTAGACGTTCTCGACAAAGGTCACGCAGTCGAGCCCACGGAAATTGATCACCACACGCTCAGGCCCGTCCACCTCTAAGGTGCCCGCGACATAAGCGGTCCCCACGAAGGACTGACCCATCGCGGCCATCGCCGCACCAAGTGGAAGTGTGTCGAGTCGCTGGTCGAGCGCCCACCGCACCTTTTCATCGAACGCGACCCAATCCTCAGCTTCCCAAGATGCGCCCACTACGTCTTCGGGGGTCGGCTCAGGCTCGTCGTAGCGGACATCCACCGGCTCGCCATGCGGCGCAAAAGGCGACCATAACGCGGCGACACCGACAAGCAGCACAAGAATCACAGGTCCGAGAAGGGCGCGATACTTGAGCATCAGCGGGCCCCTGCGGGTGCGGTACGCGCCGGGTTGTCGGTCAGGGTGCCATCGCCTGCGGGCACCAACGGCTTACGCAGAGTATCCGCCGTACGGGCCTCCGCGATCTTCTTCCACACACTTGGCGCAGAGAAGGGCAACCGTGTCATTCTCACCCCAATCGCGTCGTAGATCGCGTTGGCAATCGCTGGAATCGAGGGGTGCAGCGGACCCTCGCCAGCCTCCTTGGCTCCGTAAGGCCCCTCGGGATCGATGGATTCCACAATGAGTGCTTCCAACTCCGGCGTATCGAGGCTGGTCGGAATTCGATAGTCGAGCAACGAGGGTGCGTTGAGCAGCCCGGCCCGGCCATGATCTGCGTCCTTATAGACCTGTTCCTCCATGAGCGCCTCACCGAAGCCCATGTATGCGGATCCCTCCATCTGCCCTTCGACGAGGATGGGATTCAGGGCTCGGCCACAATCGTGAGCGACCCAGATTTTCTTTACCTCGACCATGCCGGATTCCACGTCGACCTCGACCTCAGCCACGTGTGCGGTGAACGAGTAGGCCGGCGACGCTCCAATCGTCGCGCCACGGTACTCGCCGTGCACATCCTTTGGGGTGTTGTATGAGCCCATTGAACCGAGTGCGCCGAACATCGACTCGGCGATGTTGAACGCATCTTTGATCGGCATCTGGCGTTCGGTGTCAGACGACCACATCGCCATCCCTCCGGCGAGCAGGACCTCCGTAGGATTCACTTCCCACTTCGCCGCGACCGCCTCCTGCACCATCTTGCGCAGCTTGGTCGCGGCATCAATGGCGGCGTTCCCCAGCATGAACGTGACCCGACTGGAATAGGCTCCGAGGTCGACGGGCGTGAAGTCTGTGTCGCCACGCATGACCCGCACATAGTCCAGCGGTACGCCGAGTTCTTCGGCCGCGATGGACGCCACCAGGGAGTCGCACCCCTGGCCGATCTCGCTGGCCCCGCTAAAGACCGCGACTCGGCCCGACCGGTCAATCTGCATTTGGACCGCAGACTGAGGCATCTCGTTTGGATAGATCGGGTAGTTCGTTCCTGAGATGTAAGTCGACCCGGCAATGCCCAGACCACGCCCAAACGGGAGCTTCCTGAAGCGATCGCGCCAACCACTCGCGCGTTCCACCGCATCCAGGCACTCCAGGAAGCCGTTCGACGTAATCCGGAGTTCGTTGATGGTACGGGTGTCGGAGCCAATGAAGTTCCGACGACGGAACTCGATGGGGTCTAGGTCCAGCTTCTCCGCCAACCGATCCATCTGGACTTCAAAAGCGAAACGCGGCTGCACGGACCCATGCCCACGCTTCGGGCCGCACGCCGGCTTATTGGTGTAGACCCGCGTCGAGTCGAAGCGATATGCCGGCATGGCGTACGGCGCACACAGGAGCTGCCCAGAGTAGTAGGCGGTCACGAGGCCGAAAGACGCGTAGGCGCCACCGTCCAGGAGAATCTTTGCATCGACCGACGTGAGCTTGCCGTCCGTGGTGGCTCCCGTCCGGTAGTGCATGTGGAAGGGGTGACGCCCACGGTGGGCGTAGAAGACCTCTTCCCTGGTGTAGAGAATCTTCACCGGCCGACCCGTCACCATCGACAGCTTCGCGACGCAGAACTCAAGGTCGAACGGCTCACTCTTCCCACCAAACGCGCCCCCGACCAGCGGCTGGAGCACCCTGACGTGTGCCTGATCGACGCCCAGAACCTGCGACAGCTCTCTATGCAGATAGTGGGGCACCTGGGTCGATGACCACACCGTGAGCTTGCCCGTGGTGGCGCCGTCCGCGTCCTGAAAGCCCCCGCCTGCTTGCCAAAGACCGATCGCGCAGTGGGGTTCGATTGGGGTGTGGGTCGTGCCCTCAAAGAAGTAGTTGTCCTCAACAAGCACATCTGAGGCGTCCATCAACCCGTCCACTTCCCCGAACTCGAGATGGACCCTCTTGGTGATGTTGCCGTTCCAGCCGTCCTTCTTTGCGTCATGCACATAAGGCGATGAGCCATCCGCCGCCAACGCGGCATGCGGATCCAAGAAGGCAGGAAGTTCCTCGTACTCCACCCGAATCAACGCGAGCGCACGGATGGCCGTGTCCTCATCAATGGCAGCCACGGCGGCGACCCCGTCGCCCACATACCGGACGCGGTCCACACACAGCGGGTACTCGTCCGGCGTCCAAGGGATAATGCCGTAAACCCTCGGCATGTCCCGTCCTGTGATTACGCCATGGACGCCTGGGAGCGCTGCAGCCTCCGACGTGTCGATCGACAATATCCGGGCATGCGGGTGCGGACTCCGTAGAATCTTTCCATGCAGCATGCCGGGCAACACGATGTCGTCGGTATAGACAGCACGCCCTGTGGACTTGTCGAGCCCTTCGATTTTTCGTCTCGACGTGCCGATTAACTTCAAGTCCGACTGAGACTTACGTTCATTGACGCTCATCCAGCCGCCTGTGACGATCCGTCACCGGCTTGGGCCACCGCCGCCGCTTCAATGGCATCGTAGATCTTCGTGTAGCCCGTGCAGCGACACAGGTTTCCGGCCAGCGCTTCCTGGATCTCCACTCGGGTGGGCCGGGGCGAACGTTGGAGCAGCGCCGCCGCCGAGCACAGGATCCCCGGGGTACAGAAGCCACACTGAGCCGCTCCGTGCACGTCGAAGGCGTCCTGCAGAGGATGGGGACCGTCTACCGTCGCGAGCCCCTCCACCGTAAGCACCTGCTTGCCTTCGGCTTCCCAAACGGGCGTCAAGCAGGCAAGCGTCGGCTGCCCGTCTACCAGAACCGTGCATGCCCCGCAGTCTCCCTTGTCGCATCCTTGCTTGGAGCCAGTCAGGCCCAGCACATAGCGGAGGGTCTCCAAGAGGGTGAAATGCGTAGGGACGCCCACCGCGTGGTTGTCCCCATTCACCGTCAGGCGGACGATTTCGGAGGTCGAAGACATGGCGGACAAGGTCGCCAGACCGGCAGGGGGCTGCAACGTCACGCATCTCGTCCAACTCTTGGAACACCTGTTCGAGTTGGGGTAGATTTCGTTCGGTCCCCGCTCGTCGGAGGCTGACCTTCCATAAGCAGGACATCAGGAGAACCAATGCCATACCCAGAAATGATGGTCGCCCCGATGCGCGAGGACCTCGTGCGGGTGGGGTTTACCGAAATGCGGACGCCTGCAGATGTCGACGCGGTGCTCGGCGCGGAAAAGCGCACCACGCTTCTCGTCGTGAACTCGGTGTGCGGCTGCGCCGCGGCGATGATGCGCCCGGCGGTTTACCTCTCCCTCCAGGGCGAGAAGAAGCCAGAGGTCCTGACCACGGTTTTCGCTGGCCAGGATATGGACGCCACCGATCGGTCCCGTGACTACATCACCGGATTCCCGCCGTCGTCCCCGTCGATCGCGCTCTTCAAGGACGGTGAGCTCGCATACTTCATGCAGCGCCACCAGATCGAAGGACGTCATCCGGAAGACATCGCGGGCGACTTGCAGGCCGCCTACGTGGAGCACTGCTAGGCCGTTTTACAATTGCCGTCGGCAGGCAGAAAAGAAAATAGAGAGGGTCCCGGTGAAAGACCGGGGCCCTCTCTTCCGTAGGTAGGTACACGGGCAGCAACACCGCTCGCATTGCAACCAAACGTTCTCCGTTCTCGTCATATAGAACGCGGGGACACGACGGGGCCGAACACACCTTGTTCGGCAGCCGTCCGTGAGCCAGGGGCTCACGACCACTCTTGGGGAGGATGATGACGATGAAAGGGGTGCAACGAGTGGCGCTTCTGCTTGGCATGGCTGCGTTCACGGCAACCGCCTCCGGGGCCGTCGAGATCGACGGGCCGGCTGACAAGACGACGCATGAGATCCGTGTCGTGAACAACTATCAGTCACCTGTGCTCGTTTATGCACAGGACGCCAACGGACGTCTACACCAACTCGGCCGGGTTACGCGCGGCGAGTTTAAGGTTTTGGAGCTTCCGAACGAGATCGCCGATTTAGGCCTCGTTCAACTGAAGGTCTTCCCGACGGTGCCGACGCAGTCGCTGATCGACAGCGCCGACGGTATTCGCACCAACAATCTTTGGATCCAAGACGGCCAATCGGTCAATATGTATCTAGAGTCAGATCTCAAGCAGTCGATGATCCAGGTCGAGATAGGCTGATTCGACCGATAGCAGGATGAGCGGTGGCCGCGGGGGCGATGTTTGCCCTCGCGGCCATTTTCTTGCCCTCAGCGCGGGACCGGTCGACACGCCACTACCGCCGCGCTGACCTGTGCGGGATCTTCCGGTGAAACCAGGGGGAGAAAACCGTGAGCCAGCAGTCAGCCAGCATCATAATCGCTCGTTCTCCAGACGATGTGTTCGCCTACATGGACGACACAGCGCGCGAGCACGAATGGCAGCCAAACTTGAAGTCCGCCGAACAGGACCCGGCCGGCCCGACACGAGTGGGGACGCGCAAGAGCTACACGAACCAGTTCATGGGCCGAGACGTGGAGAACACATACGTGGTCACGCTCCTCGAGCCCGGTCGTCGTGTGGTGTATGAAACCGCGAAGGGTTCGGCGGTGGACGCACGTAGCGAGATCCTCTGCGAAGCCGCCGTCGACGGAACGAAGGTCACCATGTCGATCACGGGCACGCCCAAGGGTGTCCTGCGTTTCGTCCCGTCAGCCCTGCTTGAGATCGCGTATCGGGAAGAGCTGAACGCCGCGCTTTCCAGGCTCAAGAAGCAGATGGAGTCGGGGGGTTAAGGCTGCCGTCCATCAAACCGAGGCCGGCCTCCGTTCGACCGCTTGGACGCCTGCCCCCAGGGCACGTGACTCCTCGTCACAGGGCCTCCCCTACTCGTCGCGGTATTCGTCGAGCTTGCTTTGGCGGGCGGTGTGTACGGCGTCGATGATCCAAACCGTCTTGGCTTCCTCAATGACGCGGTAGTAGATGCGGTGGACCAGGGACGGCTTTGAGCGAATTTCTCGCCCCCCCGGGTCGTGACCACAGGCCAGATCAGAGCTTCATGGGCCAGCTCGTCCGCGCTCTCCGTGAACTGATCGAGCCAGCCATCGGCGCGGCCCCGACCTTCCTCTCGTGCGATGTAGTGGTAGATGAGGGGAATCGCGTCATCGGCTTCGGTCAGATATCTGACCCGAAACAGGATCAAGGCATCCGTCCGATCTCATCGCGTAGGGCTTGTTTCAGGTGGGCGCTCGAAACGCCGTCCTCGCCAGCCTCGATCCGGGCTAGGGATCGGTCCCAAAGGTGACCACGCTCAACTTCGTGGATCAGCGCATCATAACGCGCGGGGCTCATCACGATCATGACGGCTTCGCCGTTCTGTGTGATGGTCTCGATTGCGCCATCGGCCAGACGCGCTAGGTGCTCGCCGGTCTTCTGCCGGAAGTGACTGAGCGGATAAGTGTCCTGCGTTCGGTGCATTTGCGGCCTCCAGACTAAGATCGTACTGAATTCAGTATGGCGCTAACCGGGCCATCTTTTCCAGGGAAATAGCTTGGCTTGGCGCCAGGACCTGCCGTTATTCGGCGGTTTCCGTCCGTCCCGCACTCCAAGGTTAGAGCAGCGCCTAGCCATCCTTCCGCGGCACCTGTCACCTACCCCTGACCCGGTCCCGCTGCTGCCCCGCGATCTCCACGAGCCGGCGGAGTTCTGCGATCGGCTGCTCCGAGTCGTCCACCTGCAGGCGCAGGACCACGTCGTTGTTCAGCCACACCCCACCGTCTTCCTTCACGATGATCATCGCCGCCGACTGCATACCGCGTCGGTCTCCCCCGGCAACCTGACCCGCCTCCAGGGCGGCTAACAGGCGGAAAGAGAGATGGCCCTCCGTGGATTCAAAGGCCTCAACCATGGCATTCACGACATCGGGGCCGGCCAGAATATTGCCCTGGGCCGACACGTATCGCCCTATGCGGTGGCCCGCCCACTCCGAAGCGCTGGGTCCCGTGTGGGTCGCGACATTGCCGACGGCATCCATCACCGAGAATTGTCGACCCAACTTGGTCCATCCGTCCGGTCGGGGATCAGGGTCGTTGGCCAAGATCATCGACACCACATCCGCGGGGGCCGTGCCCTGCCGCAGCAGCTCAATCCCTTGGGGTCCGTAGCTGACATCAACGATCGCCTGGGTTGCAACCACCCCCACGTTCGCCTCCGCCCACAGAACGCCATTGCCGACAGAGAATACGCGAGACTGGACGGCGCCACCCACCTCACCCGTTTCCGGGTCGTAGCCGAGCACCGAAAACGTGGCCACCGGAGGCCAGCGTTCCACCTCGTCGTCTGTGGCACGCCGTGCCGCCGCGTCTTGGGCCGAGGCTGGGCTGGCCAGCGCCGACAAAAGGGCGACCATCAGTCCCAGGCAGGCTATACGCATTCTCACAGATACTCCTCTCGGACAGGAGAGAACACCACCAGCATCTTGCACGGCGCGAGAGCTTCAGCCGAGTGCGGCACATGGCTCGGGATCACCAACACGTGCCCAGCCTCGAGCATGTGAGACCTACCCTCGACCACGAATTCGATCGAACCCTCAAGCACGTTCACGGTTTGCTCGTGATGATGGCTATGCTCGGGCATGAGAATGCCTGGGTCGATCTCCCAGTAGGCGTGGGTCGTTCGCTCGCTGTGGATGAAGCGAGCTCGAAATCCCGGCGCGATCTCACGGGCCGGAGTTGCCCACACGTCGACTTGGGTGGCTGGCATGCCTATCTGTACTCCTCTCGGACCGGTGAAAATACATCTAAGATCTTGCACGGCGTGTGGGCGACACCTGAGTGCGGCACATTGGGTGCGATCACCAGAACATCCCCCGCATTCAACACATGCGGCGTCCCGGCCACAACGATCTCGAATGTGCCTTCCAGCATGTTCACGATCTGCTCATGTGGATGACTGTGCTCCGGAAGCGGCAGCCCAGGCGAGATGTCCCAGTAGACGTGGGTGGTCCTCTCGGTGTGCACGAAGCGCCCGTTGAAGCCCTCCACGATCTCTCGGGGCTCCGTCGCCCAGATGTCGATCTTGGCCATCGTTCTACTCCTGTTCCATGATGGGTCGTGTAGCAACGAAGCGCTCTAGAATTTGGAGCGTCATCGCGACGCCTCGTCGCACGTTCTCTTCGGTGACGCGTTCATCGTTGCCGTGAACGCCCCGCTGATCCTCTTCGGGTGTGGCCGTGGCCTCATACCCATAAGCCACCATCCCAAGATCCCGGAAGAAGTGGCTGTCGGTGAATCCACCCGACACCTGGGGAACGAAGTTCGCGCCAGGAAACGTCTCGAGCGTCACTTCCTGGACGGTCCGATACAACTCGGTGTCGATGCTCGATACCGCAGGGCTGAAGCCCATGAGGACTTCAATGTCGACCTCCGGTCCGAAAACCTGTTGCATCTCGGCCAGCCATTCGTCCGGGTCCTGGTCCGGAAGCAGGCGGCAATCGATCTCAGCCCACACCTCAGGCGAAACCACGTTGATCTTCCCACTCCCTTCGAACCGAGTGATCGAGCACGTATTGCGCGTTAACGTGTGAAGAGAGGGAGCGTACTCTTGGAGCTCACGCAACACGCCGGGCGTCGCGACCGCGGCGGCGATATCCTGAAAGCGTGTGCGCCATGGCTCAGGATGGTCGGCCGCGTTCCCCTTGAAGTGGGCGTCGACCGCAGGAATGATGCGGGCATCAAACTCATGGAGCCGCAGGCGCTCGAGCGCCGCAATCAACTCCACCGCGGCATAAGTCACCTGGGGACTCGACCCGTGACCCGGCGTGGCCACGGTGGAAAGTCTCAGCCAGTAGGGCACCTTTTGAGTGACCTCGACACCGAACTGCACCCTGCCACCCACCACTCCGCCACCGCCGCCTTCGTTGAGCAGGAAGTCGATGCCATCGAAAATCTCGCGTCGGTTTTCGACCAACCATCCGGCGCCAAAGAAGCCTCCGGCCTCTTCGTCCGCCGTTGCCAGAAATAGCACATCGCGCTTCAACGGGATGCCTGAGCGGTGCAACGCGAGGAACGTAGCAAGGTGCAGGATTCCGCTTGTTTTCGTGTCGAGCGCACCCCGTCCGTACACATATCCGTCACGTAGCTCGCCGGAGAGGGGATCAGTCGTCCAAAAGCGCTCGTCCGCAGGCACGACGTCCATGTGGTGGATGAGCATTAGGCCAGCTTCGTCGCCACCCTCCAGGCGCGCCCAGATATTCCCCCTGCCGGGTGCCGACTCGGCCGTCTCGTATGCAATGCCTTCTGCGTCGAAAATGGCCGCGAAAAAGGCAGCCCCTCGAGACTCGTTTCCAGGAGGGTTGATCGTGTTGATTTGGATGTATTCCTGCAGCCACGCAACGGCTTCGTCCTGGAGCGCTTCCATGTCGACTTGAGCCGAGAGCATCGCGGGCGACGTCGCCAACAGCACGGCAAGAACGGCACAGGTGGGCAGAGACCGGATCGGAGTCATTCTTCTGAGCATCTGGAGTCCATCGGTTCGGAGTGAGCGCGCAACATGACTCCGGAAGCCGGTGGCTGGCAATCGGGTGCGACGGCGCCCATTCTTCCCGATCGCACTCACAGCAGGGCTAACCATGACTGACCCCCGACCATCACAGTCTCGACGCAAGTTCTTGGGCGGCATCGCTGCAGGAGCACTTGCAGCCGGAGCCAGGCCGCCGCCACCATGCCCTCGATGTGCGTCGCCTTCACGCTGTTCCTCGGCCCGGTATTCCTCCGTCACGACCTCCGCTCTGACCTGCAACGTCAGGAGATCGTCCGCACGCTCCCGATTCCTGGACGCGACCTCGTGGCCGCTGAAATCGCCTCGACCGCGACCGCCCTCACGCTCATTGCCGCCTTCTTCTCGTTGATCGCATTCGTGTTCTTCTCTGTGGCGACTCTAAAGCCGCCAACCGACTGGCGGATGTGGCTGACGCTCGTCGCCGTACTGGGCATGCTGCCACTCATATCAGGGATCGTGGCGGGAGCGCACAACGCGCTCGCCGTTGTATTTCCCGGGTGGGTGAAGTTCGGCCCCACCCAGTCGCAAGGCATCGACCAAATGGGCACCGTCATGGTCACCGTGCTCACGACGGGCGTCTTCGTGGTTGTCGGCCTCATCGCGCCGGCCGTCGTGAGCGGTACGATCGTCCTGCGAACCGTTTCCGTCCTTGGCCCGTGGGCCGCGGTGCCGGTCTACATCGGTGCTTGGCTGACCATGGTCGCCGAGCTCATTCTGCTCGCCGTTCTACTCGGTGACGCATACGAAGAGATGGACCCATCGGCCGAGGGCCTCCTGGGCTGAGGCGCCGCCGCGGTCATCGGACGGGCGCCCGCACCGCCCTACCGGGACGCGCAGCGGTCACTGCCCCCGCCTCGACCACAACCTCGCCAGCGATGATCACCCACGGGATGCCGCCTGACGGGATCGTCGCATCCATGTACGTCGCGTGATCGATCACGGCCGCGGGATCGAAAATCGTAATGTCTGCGTCGGCCCCGACCTGCAGACGTCCCTTATTGGTCATAGACGGCACCGTGGCCTCGAGCCGACGGGCTGGCTGGATGGTCATCTTGCGGATCGCCTCGGGCAGCGACAAAACGCCCTCTTCCCGGACATAAAGCCCCAGCACCTTCGCGTAGGAGCCCGAGGTACGTGGATGGCCACGGCCGTCCACGATAAAGCCATCGCTCGCGATCATCGTGAGAAGGCTCGCAACCGCCTTGCGGGTCATCTCTTCGGTGCGGCCATGAATGATGACTGCCCCTCCCTCTTCCCGGGCCTGAGCGAACGTCTCGCGAGTGGACCGTTCTCCGGTGGAGACGAGTTGGTGGAGTCCGAACTTCTCGTCGGGCCAACTCTCCCAGTCGTCGAAGAGCGCGGACTGGATCTCGGTCATGCCAGCGCCGTAAGGATACGTCTCTGTCGTGACGTCCTGACCGGCATCGACCGCAGCTTGCACGCCTGCTAGGAAGGCGTCGATATCCTCGCCGGCGCTCGAATTGATATGTACAAAGTGGAGCGACACCCCAGCCCGTCTTGCTGCCGCAACGGTAGAGTCAAAGCCGGAGATTCCCCCGCGCATGTGGATGTGTGCGCTGGTGCCGTACTCCGCTGCCACGCCGAACATGCGCTCGATCTCTGACATGTCAGCTCCGGGGGTGTAGGCGCTTCCGAAGCCAACCGCCACCGCGCCCTGATCCAGACCCTCACGAATCCGGCGCTCCATTTCGTCGAGCTGTTCCGCATTGATGCTCCCTGAGCCGCCGATGCCAGCGGGCAGAATCCCCTCTCCGGGATCTCCAAGAAGCTCCATGCGCACGCCGATATGTCCAATGCTCGCGCCGTAATTGACGATCTGGCCACCCTCACGCTCCGCATAGAAGCCCTGGATGTCGGGCGTACCAACCTCCAACTCCAGAGCCGTAGTGACCCCGTCCCGGACCATGTACGAGTAGGCCTCCTCGCTCTGCCCGTGTTCGTGCAGGTCGATGAAGCCAGGGGAGACAACATGACCGGTCGCGTCGATCGTCCGTTCACCCGTCAGCTCCCCCTCGACGATCGCGGCAATGCGTCCGTCGCGGATGCCGATCGAGCGCACGCCGTCTAGGCCCGACTCCGGGTCGATCACCCGACCGTTTGCGACCACCAGATCGAAATCATCAGCAGCGTCTCCGCCACACGCGACGAGCATCACACCCGCGAACATCATTCCCACCAGGGTCTGTAACTTCATCCTTCAGGCCTCCGATAAATGGTTCCGTTCTTCATCACGAATACGGCTTTTCTCAGCGCATTGATATCCTGGAGAGGATCGCCCTCGACTGCGATGATGTCGGCTACATATCCGCCATAGAGATTCCCCAGGTCAGCAAGCAGCAACGCTTTTGCGGCCCGACTGGTCGCACTAGCGATCGCGTCTCGGGTCGACTGACCCGCAGCAACCCGTCTGTCGAATTCTATTGCGGTGTCGCCTGACCACACCCATCCGGAGTTCGCGTCAGTACTAAAGACGATCGCTACCCCTTTCTGTGCAGCCCGCGTGAACACCTCGGTGCGCGGGGGCAGAAGTCGGGCGGTCCATCCGAGTTGTTCTTCGGTGTACCCAAACCGATCTCCGTTCTCCAGGTAGTACTCAGACAAATAGAGGTTCGGCATGAAGTAGGTGCCGCGCTCGACCATCAGGTCCAAGACCGAGTCGTCGACCAACGCTCCGTGTTCGACAGTGCGCGCCCCCGCCTCGATCGCACGGCGCGCAGCCTCGGCAGCATGTGCGTGCACGGAGGTTGGGATGTCGGCCTTGTTCGCTTCGTCGATGGCCCACTCGAGCTGCTGAAGCGAATAGGTGGGTGTGCCACCCGCTCGACTGCTCCGGCTTGCAAAGATCTTGAGCCAGTCCACTCGACCCTCAACTCGGCGCCGCACAAAGGCCCGGATCTCCTCCTCCGTGGCCGGTGCTTCACCCTCCCCAACCCGGTCCCCGTCCGCAGCCGCGGCCAGGCCGTCGGTAAGTCCCTGGCTCGACACCACCAAGCGAGGCCCCGGCACGGTGCCAGCGGCGATCGCATCCCTCAGGGCGACGTCTTCGAAGTTGCGACTGCCCAAGGAGCGCACCGTCGTGAAGCCGCTCATTAACAGGGTCTCTGCCGTGCTCGCTCCGACGATCCCCGTCGCCGCATCCCGGTCAGGCTCTCCGGAAAACGAGTTCGTGATATGCACGTGGGCGTCGATGAGTCCGGGCAAAAGCGTGACGTCGCCCAGATCGATCCGTATGGCCCCCTCGGGTGCGTCTACGTCGGCGCCCACAGCGACGATACGATCCCCAACCACATGGACCACAGCCGGCGTCAGCGGCTGGCCGAAACCATCGTAGGCGCGAGCACCGGTAATGACGGTGCCTACCGGTCCCTCAGCCTCCGGAGCCACACACGCGACCACCCCGAGCGCGATTAGCGCGGGCACCAGCACGCGGGCTGAAACAGCCACTCCGCGCCGGATCACCGTCCCCTCCTGTCGAAATCAGCCAGAAAGAGCGACCACGTGTTGGGATCCAAGCGGACATCGTCGGGCTCACCCGGGACGGAGATCACGAATCGATGGAATCCTGCGGTGACCTCCACCGTCTCGATCAGGCTCGGCGTCAGATCTCCGTCCACATACACGCCAACCTCTAGCGGCATCACGAACGGGGCACCCGCCTGCACCTGATTCAGTTCGATGCGCACTGCCTGCGCTGAGGCATCGTAGCTCCACCAACCCTGGAACTCAGGGTTGCCGCCCCGGCGAAGCCACTGATCGAAGAACGACTGATGATCCATGCCCGACGCTTCTTCCATGGCGCGCATGAAGTCGTCCGTGGATGCGGTGCCGTTCATATGCGCCGCATAATAGGCGCGAATACCACTCCAGAACGCTGCATCACCCATCCGCTTGCGGAGCATGTGGAGCACCCAAGCCCCTTTTTGATAGATGATGCGAGTGGTCACATCCGCCATGTCATCAAGGTCATCATGGATGATGCGGTAGTCGGGGCTCGCCTCGTAGAGCGGCCAGATCGCGGCCGCGGCCTCCTCTAGACCTGTCACGAAATCGTCCCGGCCGTACGCGTGCTCTCGGAACAGGAGCGTGAAATAGGTCGCGAAGCCCTCACTGAGCCATACGTCGTCCCAGTCGGACTCGCTGACCGCATTCCCGAACCATTGGTGGGCGATCTCATGGATGACCACGTTCCGCACACGATCCGTCCGTGTGCCCGTGATCATACTCTCGCTGTACATAATGGCGCTGGCGGCTTCCATCCCCCCACCCGTCGCCGGGGACGTGATATTCGCCAGCTTCTCGTACGCGAACGGGCCCACGTACTCATCATAGAATTCGAGGACCTGTTTGGTGGGCGACGCAAAGTCGTAGAACCCCGCGTCGCGATCCTGCCAATAGACCCAGGTCTGGATCGGCTTGCCTTGGAAGTCGCCGACGTTCTGCACCGCAAAACGGGCAACACCGAGCACGTAGAGCCAGGGTGACGTGGGCACCGACTGCTTCCAATGCGTCAGTCTCGTCCCGTCTGGGTGATCGACTTCCTCGACGACCAGACCGTTGGATACCACCTGGTAATCTGACGGCGCCGTGACCACGAACTCGCTGGTGGCTTTCTCTGCCACGTGATCGATCGTAGGCAACCAGTTGTGCACACGATTCGGCCAGTTGTCGCTAAAGAACGTGCGGTCGCCATGCTTATTGGCCCCGATCTGGAGTCCGGCGGCGGGAATGCCTCGATAGTCGATGGTGACAGCCAACCGGGCCCCGGCTCGCCCTGTTTCGGGCAGCCGCACGGTGAGTAGATCCCCCTCATGCGTGTAGGCGAGATCGTCCCCGCGCGCGGAGACGCGTCGCACCTCCATCCCTCGACCCGCCATGCCCCGACTCGTCAGGTCCAATGGCAGCTCGACCACACCACTACTGGTGAATCGAACAAGGACCGTCGCATTGCCGACGATCTCATCCGTGTCGTCGCTGAGCATCAACTCAAAGCGATAGTGCTCGACGTCGATCCCGATCCGGCGCGGATACGGATCCGGTGAAGAGGCTGTGTCAGCGGTCGGTACAAAGAGAAAGGCAAGCGCGAACAAACGAGCTCCGAACATGTCGGGACTCCACATGAGAGGGACGCGAGCGGCCCGGGAACATGCCGCCCCGAGTAATCTCGTTGCAAGCTCGGCACTTAGGGCGACACCGTGGAGTGCGCCGCCAGCGGGCCCGGCGTAGATCACCTACTCGTTGCGCGAACCCCCCCGCACCCCACACCGTACGCCGTGAGCATCCAAGGGTAGGCACCGCAGGAGTATCCCTGTGAAAGACGTCCGCTATGCGGTCCGGAGCCTCTCAAAGAACCCGACTTTCACGGCAGTCGCGGTTCTGACGATTGCGCTGGGAATTGGCTCGGTCACTGCCATTTACAGCGTCGTGGATGCGGTCTTGCTTCAGGAGCTGCCGTACCTGGCCCCGCAGGATCTGGTACGCATCTGGTCCACCAATACGGAGCGGGGCGTGGAGCGCGGCTTCATGTCCCCCCCTGATATCGAGGACATTCAGGCCCGCAACCGAAGCCTAAGTGGCATGGCGGGTTATTCGGAGGCGGAACTCGCGCTCATCGGGCTCGATGGAGCGGCGGTAAAGGTCGTTGGCACCTGGGCGGCTGGGAATCTGTTCGACGTGTTGGGTAGCACGGCGGTCCTAGGACGGGCCCTCACTGCAGCGGACGGCGACCCCGACGCGGCGAAGGTCATGGTTCTGGGGCATGACTTCTGGACAAGTCGGTTTGGCGGCGATCCTGGCGTACTGGGGACCTCACTCTCGGTTGAGGAGAACCAATACACCGTAGTAGGCGTCATGCCGCAGGGATTCGACTTCCCCGGGAACTCCAGTTTTTGGCTCAATCGTTACCTCATGTCCTACCCCGGGCGGTACGCTCGCTGGATGGATGTGGTGGCGCGGTTGGCCCCTGACGGCGACCTGAACGCAGCGCGCGAGGACGTGGGGGCTGTAGCCCGGCAGCTTGAGGAAGAGTTTCCCCAGGTGAACCGGGATATGCGACGACGGTGCTTCCCCTCCACGACGCCGTCGTTGGCGATGCTCGCTCGACGCTCCTCGTCCTCTTGGGGGCCTCGGGGCTGCTGCTGGTCGCCTGCGTCAATGTGATCAACCTGCTTCTGTCCCGCATGGCAGATCGCGGCCAGGAAATCGCCCTGAGGACGGCCCTCGGTGCCGGTCGGGCGCGCCTTGCGCGTCAACTTTTGACCGAAAGCTTGTTATTGGCGGGGCTTGGAGCGCTGTTTGGTACGTTCTTGGCCGCGGTCGGTATGGACCTTCTTGTCTCCTTTGGGCCTGAAAACCTGCCGCGTCTGGACGAAGTTCGGATGGACGGCGGAGTTCTTCTGGTCACTTTCGTCGCCACCAGTATCACCGGCCTCCTGTTCGGCCTGGCTCCGGTACTTCGGCTCGGACACACGGACGTCCGATCGCAGCTCCAGGATGGTGCGAGGGGCGCCACGAGTGGCCGAGGCCGCGAGCGGGTGCGGAGCGCGCTTGTCGTCGCTCAGGTGGCACTGGCTGTGATGATTGTCGTGGGTGCGGGACTCCTGTCGCGTAGCTTCATCCAACTCCTCGATACGGACCCAGGGTTCTCAGCGGACAACGTTCTTACGTTGCGCGTAGACCTGCCCAGCGGAGCCTACCGTGATCTCGGCCGCGTGGCTGACTTTCACCGGGACATGGTCGGAGGGCTGACGGCCCTGCCTGGCGTGAACGCGGTCGCGGCGACGGCGACGCTCCCGTTTGATCGCGACATCCCATTTCTCGGCAACTTCCTGGTTCGAGAGCGTCCCGTTCCCGAGCAGGGAGAGGAGCCCCACGCGCACTACCGGCAGGTATCTCCAGCTTACTTCGCGACCATGGGAATCGAGCTCGTAGAGGGGCGTGAGTTCGACGCCCTGGACGACCGCGGTTCGACCGGTGTTGCCGTGGTCAACGAGTCGCTCGCCGCACGGTATTTTCCAGGCGAGGATCCGATCGGAAAAGTGATCGAAGGCTTGCCGCCGCATGTCGCGCTCGGTGGCTTCCTCACCGATCATTTTGAGATCGTCGGCATCGTGCGTGACGTGAAGTACTTCGGCTTGGCCCAGCCGTCAGAGCCGTCGCTTTACCTTCCGGTCGCCCAGGCTCCCTTCCGCAGGATGAGCTACGCGGTGCGGACCGCGGGGCCTCCAGATGCACTCATTGCGGCAGTGCGTCGCACGGTCCAAACTGTGGATCCCACGGTAGCGGTTTCTCAGATGTCGACGATGGACCGAATCCTGTCTGCGTCTGTCGCACGCCAGCAATTCAGTACGGTGCTACTCCTCCTTTTTGCGGGAGTTGCTCTCGTGCTGGCGGCCATTGGGGTGTACGGCGTGATCTCGTATGGGGTGCCGCAGAGGACCAGTGAATTGGGCGTCCGCATCGCCATGGGCGCTGAACCGCGGGATGTCCTCCGTCTGGTTTTGGCCGATGGAGCGCGCCTCACGTTTGCAGGGGTGGGGCTTGGGTTGGTTTTGTCGGCACTCCTCAGCAGAGTGATGGCCAGCCAGCTATACGGGGTCAGTGGTACCGACCCGCTCACCTACTTTAGTGTCGCTCTCGTGCTGTCCGTGGTCGCGCTTACCGCCGCTTACATTCCTGCCCGGCGCACCGCCCATCTGGACCCGGTGCTCGCCCTGCACGGGGATGGGGGCTAAGCCGACGCCAGCAGGAACCGCTGGTACATATAGAGAGTTGACGTTCGAGTCTCCAATGTGTAGATAGATGTGTCGAGATTCACACATCACGGAGACCACATGGCGACGAACCTCGCAATCGACCCAGCGCTGCTTGACCAGGCCTTTGAGATCAGCGGTGAGAAGACCAAAAAGGCTGCGGTAACAAAGGCCCTCGAGGAGTTCATCGCCCGGCGACGGCAGGTCGAATTACTGGATCTCTTTGACGCGCTCGACTGGGATCCGTACGACTACAAGACGAAGCGCTCGCGGCTTTGAGGCTTCTGGTCGACACAAGCGTCTGGTCTCTGGCCTTCCGGAAGAATGCGCCCTCAACGCTTCCAAAAATCCGTCGCCTAGCGCAGGCTCTGAGGGACGGCGAGCAGGTCTACACGACCGGCCTCATACTTCAAGAGCTACTCCAAGGCTTCTCTGAGCCAGAGGCACGCGACGCGATTCGCGTCCGATTCCAGGCGCTGCCTCACGTCGTGCCAGACGCACGCGACTACATCGAGGCTGCGGCCCTTCGTAGTCGTCTGGGGGTGGAGGGAATCCGCCTCGGCACCATCGACGCGCTCCTCGCGCAGCTATGCCTCCGCCACGAACTGACGCTGCTCACCACGGACCTCTCCTTCAATCGGGTCGCCGAGGTGACCCCGCTTTCGGTTGTCCGAGGCGGGGCCACCTAGGTGGAGTTACTTCGGAAACAGGTCGGTCGACACGTAACGCTCGGCAAACGAAGGGAGGATCGCGACGATGGTTTTGTCGTTCATTCCGTCCCGCTTGGCGATCTGTAGCGCAGCCCAAATCGCGGCACCCGAACTGATGCCACAGGGGAGGCCCTCAACGCGCGCGACTTCCCTTGCCACGGCGAACGCATCGTCGTTGAGGATCGTCATCACCTCGTCGATGATATCGGTGTTCAGAATCTCTGGAATGAAGCCGGCACCGATTCCTTGGATCATGTTGCCGGGTCCCGGTGCACCCCCCGAGAGAACGGGGCTCGTCGCGGGTTCGAGCGCGACGCAGTAAATGTTCGGGTTCTTCTGCTTGAGCACCTCAGACACTCCCGTGACCGTTCCTCCGGTTCCGACACCGGACACGAAGACGTCAACCTTGCCGTCCGTGTCGTTCCAGATCTCGAGGGCCGTCGTGCGGCGGTGGATTTCTGGATTCGCCGGATTCACGAACTGTCCGGCCTGAACCGCACCGTCGATCTCTTCCGTCAAACGGTCCGCGGCAGCAAAAGCCCCGCCGATTCCATCTTCTTTGGGAGTCAGAACGATCTCGGCCCCAAGATGCCGCATCATGTGCACCCGCTCCGCTGACATCGACTCCGGCATGGTCAAAATACACCGATACCCCTTGGAGGCGGCCACGAAGGCCAAGGCGATCCCCGTGTTGCCAGATGTAGGCTCGACAATGGTGCTTCCCTTCTTCAGGATCCCCTGCTCTTCCATCGCCTGGATCATGGCGACACCGATACGGTCTTTCACCGAACTAAGAGGGTTGAAAAACTCACATTTCAGCAGAATGTCGGCGCCTACCCCGTATTTCTCCTTGAGCCGCGGTATCCGCACGAGGGGTGTATCACCCGTCGTCGCTGCAAAATCGTCGTAGATACGGCCGCGGCCCGGGGATCGGCTCTGGGACATGGAGGGTCTCCTCATATAAGAACGTTGCGGCGTAACGACCCTCGAAAGCTCGTCCCCACACCAGGGTTTGGGAGACCTACACTATCGCCGGCTTGCGTCCGAGGCCAGAATCGTCTCCTGTCCTTGAAGAAAGTTGCATATAACAGCCTTCATTTAAGGCTCCTAAGGAGACCCTCCGGCATGGCATCCCTGCGTCCCTACACGATTGTCCTCTCCATAATGCTCCTCGCCGCCTGCGCGGGGTCGGAACCCGCCGACCAGGCCGCCGAATCCGCCGGCGAAGCGCCCGCCGAGTCGAGGGTAGCCATCGCCCCCACCGGGGCTGGGCAACTTCCTCCCGCCATCATGGGTGAAGGCGGAGAACTCCAGGGCCAGGACCTGCGCTACGTCACGGGCGACTCCGAGACGGTGGGGTACCTCGCGGTGCCGGAAGGAGCCGGCCCCTTCCCGGCTTTGGTGATTATCCACGAGTGGAACGGCCTCTCCGACCGTGTACGACAGCTCGCCGACGACTTCGCCGCCGAAGGATACGTGACCTTGGCGGCAGATCTGTACCGCGGAAGAACGGGAAGCACCGGAGACGAGAACGTCGCGCTGATGCAGGAAACCACCGCAGATATGCCAACGGTCATCGCGAACCTTAACGCGGCCACTGCGTTACTGAAGGCGCGCACCGACGTCTCTGGCCAGGTGGGTGCCATGGGCTGGTGCTTCGGGGGCGGCATCGCCCTGTCCTTCGGCCTGGACGGAGATGCCCACGACGCGACAGCCATGTTCTACGGGGCGATGATCCAGGATCCAGAGGTGCTCGCAGACATGGACCATGAGGTGTACGGGACTTTCGGCGCTCTAGACGAAGGGCTTCCGCCTGAGCAAGTCGCAACCTTCGAGGCCGCGCTCCGCTCAGCGGGGGTCGCGAACGACATCCACGTTTACGACGCGGTAGGCCACGGATTTTGGTTACGTGTCGATGGCGAGCCCGACGTAAGGACCGCTCCGGCGCTCGACGCTTGGGAGCGCCTAAAGGCCTACTTGGATCGCACGCTCAGAGACTGAAGCAGCAGCGGCAAGGCCGCGGGCGTTACCCCGCGGTCTTTGCCGCCCTGCGGGCCGCCAGAAGTCCGTCCAAACTGAACGAACCGCCACCGTTCGCTGCCAGGAACAGAAATGTCCAACAAAACAGTACCGAGAGTTCGCCGCCGTTCATGACTGGTACCCAACCCCTAGGGAAGTGGGCCATGAAGTAGGCGAACGCCATTTCGCCAGCGAGAAGGAAGGCCACCGGACGCGTGAAGAGTCCGACGACCAACAGGCCTCCTCCGTAGAGCTCGAGCACGCCAGCAAACCACCTTTGCGTGAGGAACTCCGCCGCGCTTTCAGCTCCAAACATCATCAGGAGTTTGGTCGCCCCGTGCTGCATGAACATCAGAGCAACCACAATGCGTAGCGCGTTGAGAAAGAAGTGCGGAATCCCGGAACGAGCACCCTCACTGGTCATGAAGCATCCTAGATAAATGATCCGTCAACGATTATAGAGACAGTCGGCAGTGGCACGGTGTTGAGATGTAGCCTGGCGTGTGCCGCGGGCTATAGAATCGCCTGCCCCAGAGCAGAAGCCGCGAGGCCCACAGCCAATACGGCGGTATGGTTCCGGTCGTCTAGCACCGGATTCAGTTCAACGATCTCCAGGCTCACGAGCCGGCCCGATCGGGCGGCCTTTTCACAGACGAGATGTCCCTCGCGGTACGTCAGTCCCCCCTGAATCGGGGTCCCGACTCCAGGGGCGAGTCTCGGATCCAGTACATCGAGGTCGAAGGACAGATGAAAACCGGCGGTGCCTGCGTTGGCGCGCTCAAGCGCCTCCTCCATACAAACGCCGACACCACGGTCGTCGATCTCGCTCATGGTGAAGACCCGCACGCCAAGCTCGGCAATCAGTTCCTTTTCACCCTGGTCTAGGCTCCGTGCGCCGAGCACGCTGACATTCTCTGCGCGGACGCTGGGCTGACTGCCTCCGATCCCCATCAGCCGCTCGTCCCCTTGACCCAAAAGAACGGCGAGGCTCATGCCATGGATGTTGCCGCTCGGGGTCGTGTGCGGTCGGTTCATGTCCGCGTGGGCATCGACCCAAATCAAACCCAGCGAGTCATTCCGAGATCGGAAATGGTCCGCAACGGCAGCGACCGACCCGATCGAAAGCGAATGGTCGCCCCCCAAAATGAGGGGAAGGCACCCGTTGGCGAGGCTTTGTTTCACCATGTCCGCGGTCTGCGTCACCACGGCCAAGATTTCGGCCAAGAATCGCAGTGAGCTTTCGCCGGTGTCGGTCGTTTCAAAGCCCCCGGCCGTCACCGTCCCGATCTCATGAACCCGATGCCCAATGGACTCGATGGTCTCGGTAATTCCCGCGATTCGGAGTGCCGATGGGCCCATGTCGACGCCCCTGCGACCCGCCCCGAGATCGATGGAAACTGAGATTAGCGCGATATCCCGCGGCACCACTTCACTCATTCTCGTCGCCTTCTAAGTTGGTCAACTCTCGACGTGCACTCCCGTCCAAAAGGAGACATGGTCCTTGATACGGGCCGCGCGTTCTTTCGGATCTGGATAATACCATGCCGCGCCCGGGTTCACCTCCCCTTCCACCGCGACATCATCGTAAGATGCCTCACCCCTCCAGAAGCAGTGCGTGCTTTGACTTGAGGCCTTGAAACCTTCGGAGTTCAGAGGCGACGTGGGGAAGTAGTGATTTCCCTCCAACACAATCGTGTCGTCACTTTCCGCGCGGACCGCATTCTTCAGCATCGCCTTCGGCACGGGTCGCTCCTCTGAAGCATACGGAGACCCAACTGGGTCGTCGGCTAGGAGGTGCGAAAGGCGTCATCGGCCCCGCTGGGTTCCCGAGTGGGCGCGCCTTCTAGTCTTCGCCCCGAGTGATTCGCCGTTGATCCTGCCTCTCCAACTTCCTGCGGCGGCGCGCATCCCCGGCAGTCTCGCCTGGATGTCGTACGGTCACTGTGACCCCGCCCATGCATGCCAAACCGGTGATCCGCAGGGTAGGAGCATGAGGGTCGGGTGTAAACACGTTGTCCCCGGAGTGATCGAACCCGCCCATCAGAGCGATCCCGTGGCTCTCGACATTGAGGCCCGGTGGCGCCACAACCTCTACGCCGCCAAACAGCGTGAAGATCTTGAGGTCCGTCACACCCGGACCCATCACCGCTTCGCTAAAGTCCAGTTCCGCGCCGCCCATCACCGAGATCGCGTAGTTGTTCCTGGCTGGACTCCACCGGCCTCGGCGCGAACTGCCGCCCAAGACCACGACGACGAATTTCTTCTCTTTCACGTTCGCCGCGGAAGTGACGGTGAAGTGGGACTCTGGAGCCGGCACCGACCCGGGCTGAAACACAGTCGGCACGTCGCCGCCCGGCAGGTCCCTTAACAGGTCCTTCAGCTCGTCGGCGCTTTGGGCCGCGTGGGCGGCGTCAATACGACGCTCGAATTCTTCCACGCTCATGATGTCGTTGGCGAAGTGTTCGCAGAGCGCATCAATGGTGACTTGGCGTGTGATTCCGCCCGGCGCCCCGTCCCGTGCCTCCGACATCCGATCCCTACTCCCCGCCCACCGGGCGCCTATAGACAACCTCACCTTCCACCAGCGTCACATCTACGTGTGCACTCCCCAGCTCCTCCACGTCCATATCGAACACGTTTCCAGAAAGAACCACAAGATCCGCCAGCTTTCCAACCTCTACCGTTCCCACGCGGTCGTCCATGAAGCCGGCTCGCGCTGCGCCCGACGTGTAGGCGGTAAGCGTCTCTTCCAGGGAGATGCGCTCCTGGGGCATCCAACCATCTGGGTTCGCGCCGTCGAGGGTCCGACGCGTAACGGCGGCATCGATTCCACGCATAGGGTCAAGGGGGGCGACCGTCCAGTCCGAGCCGAACGCAAGTGTCGCACCCGCGTCGAGTAAGGAACGAAACGCATAGGTCGTCTTGATGCGTTCCGCGCCGATTCGTTTCTCCGCCCACCGGCCATCGTCGGCCGCGTGAAACGGTTGCATGGACGCAATGACCCCCTGTCTGGCGAACCGGTCGATCGCGCCAACGCTCAGGTGCTGAGCGTGCTCGATTCTGAAGCGCCGATCGCGATCCCCATTGGCCCGCGCGGCACCGTCAAAGACGTCGAGCAGCCAGTCGTTCGCTCTGTCCCCAATCGCATGCACAATGACATGCAGCCCCGCGGCATCCCCCGCTTCGATCCAGCTTCGAAGCTCGGTCGTATCCGTCGTCATCAGACCGGCGGTCTCAGGCTCGTCGTCATATGGGGTGTGGAACCAAGCCGTAGTCGACCCGAGCGATCCATCTACGAAGGCTTTGAGGCCACCCCACCAAAGACGATCGTCGCCCCGACCGTGCTCCTTCACGTAATCGCGCATGCGCTGCCATGTCACCATCGGGACAACGGAGTAGATCCGCAACGGGAGTCGGTCGGCGGCGTGGGCTCGCTGGTACGTCTCGAGGTTCGTCCACGAATACGCCATGTCGTGAATCTGGGTCACGCCGAGAGACAGTGCGTGTGCAGCGGCGGCAGCCAGAGCTCGATCCAATTCATCTTCGGAGGAGGCCGGAATGACCGCGTAAACGAGGTTCATCGCCTCATCCTTGAGGACGCCAGCTGGCTCACCAGCTTCGGTGCGTGCGACCGCCCCACCGGGTGGGTCCATCGTCGCAGCGGTCACGCCGGCGGCGGCGAGCGCTAGCGAATTTCCGAGCGCCATGTGGCCGTCGAGGCGCTGGACAAACACGGGATTCTCAGCTGTTACGGAGTCGATCCACTCACGGGTAGGAAGCTCCCCTCCCCACATCTCATGATCCCAGTCACCACCCGTGATCCACGTGCCGGGGGCCACCGTCTGCGCGAACGCCGCAATGCGACGCGCGAACTCTTCGGGAGAGTTCGCATCACGCAGATCGACGCTGGAAAGCTGGAAGCCACCCGCAATGAAGTGGGTATGGGCATCAATAAAGCCTGGGGTGACAACGCGGCCGTTGAGGGAGATCAGCTCGGTCGCACTCCCCACCAGAGCATCGATATCGGCATTCGAGCCCACGGCAGCGATCCGCCCCGCGCTCACAGCGACTGCCTGTGCGACGCCGGCACCCGCCACACCGGTCCATATCACACCATCACGAAGTACCAGATCGGCCACGTCATCCTCCAAACCAGGTGGCGAAAGCGAGCGACGCTCGTCATTATGTTGAACGCAGGATATTCACCCGACTAAGAAGGAGCCAGGAGATGCGACTCAAATTGCCAAGGCGGCTGATGGTCGCTTCGTTTGCCCTGGCCATCGGCCTGGCCGGCTGTGCGAGCGGTGGCGGTGGCGGTGGCGGTGGCGACGGTGGCGGAACGGGCGTAAGTGGAACGGGCGGACCCAATCGGATCAACGCCGCAGGACTGGAGACGGTCGTGCAGCTCGATGCGTACCAGGCGATCCAGCGGCTCCGGCCTCGTTGGCTGCAGTCACGCGGTACGATTTTCGCGAACGTTTTCATCGACGGCTCTGAGCGCCAGGGCGGCCTCGAAGCGCTAAAGGGTCTGCCGGTCGCAGACATAAGCGACATTCGTTTCCTGAGCGCCTCAGACGCGACGACACGCTACGGGACCGGTCATGAGGGCGGCGTCATTCTGATCGCAAGTAAACGGTAGCGCGCGAAGTCACCACAGCGTCGTGGGACAGCGCCGGGTCACTCAAGTGGCCCGGCGCTTCTTCTTGCTCACAAAGCGCGCGCGAAGGTCTCAAGAACGTCCGCACACGCTCGAATCTCACCCACGTCGATCCATTCGTCTTTCGTGTGGGCCTGCGCAATGTCTCCAGGTCCAAAGCAGACTGCGGGAATGCCGGCCTGGTTCAGGAACGCGGCATCGACCCATGCCGTCATACCCTCGATCTTGCCCTGGAGCCCATGGACAACGGCAGCTTCCACTAGGCCTCGGACCAAAGGCGACGACTCTGGCACGTCCGTGCCGGGGCGCTCCAGGGTCATCTCCAGAGTGGCGGAGAGTGCAGGCTCCCGCTCAAGCAGAGCATCGAGGACGGACTGGAACTCCCTCACAATCTGCGTGGGATCTTCCCCCGGCATCGTGCGCCGCTCAAGCAGCAGCGAACAAGACTCCGGATACACGGACTCCGCCGATCCTCCCGTGATCGTCCCAGCATGCAGCGACCCGTATTGCAGAAGCGGGTGAGCCGGACGAGCGCGAAGACTCGAAGCGTAGCTGTCGAGGGCAGCCAAGTAGAGGCCAGCGTGTCGAATCGCGTCGATGCCAATTTCGGGGCGAGATCCGTGCGCCGCCCGTCCCTGGAAGTCGGCGGCAATCCAAACGAATCCCTTGTGGGCGGGCATTACGGCGAGAGAGGTGGGTTCGCAAACGATCGCGAGATCGGCCTTCACGCCCGACCCGACCAAATGAGCCATGCCCAGGCTCGCGTGCTCTTCGTCTGCGGTCAGGGCCACGATCAAATTCGGGCGGCGGCCAGTGGAGGCCAGTCGGGATGCGGCCGCCAGGATCGCTGCAACCCCGCCTTTCATGTCGCAGGAGCCACGCCCGAGTAAGCGGCCGTCCACGATCTCACCGGAGAAAGGTGGGATCGACATCCCATCCACCCCGACCGTGTCGAGATGGCCGTTGAGTAGCAGCGTGGGGCCGTCGCCCGCGAGGGAGCCCACCACGTTGAGACGTCCTGGCGCCGCCGTGACGATCACGGTTTCGAAACCCCAATGCCGTAACCACCCCGCCGTCAGGTCAGCCATCTCCGATTCTCCAGCGCCACCCTCGGCGAGCACTGGATTCACGGAGGGTGTAGCCACCATCACCTGAGCCAACGCTACCGCGTCACCGGCCCGCGCGGCAGCAAGAACCTCGTCATTCATTGGGTTAGGCATCGGCCCCTACTAGGCGAAATTTTCGAAAGGCTCTGAAATCTGACCATCGTCGGCGCGGTAACGCGGGGGTGAGAGCATCGTAAATACATGACAGTACACGAGATACATGCGGGCAGCTTTGTGAGTAACCCCGGCACGGTTCCTGCTAGTCTCGTTCGTGAACCAGTACCACGCCAGAGAGGAGCGTCATGAAGAAAGTCCTGTTCGGAATACTCGGCGCCATGGCAGTCACGACGACTGTCCTCCTCGTGCGTCAGCAGAAGCAAGTGGAGGAGCACGAACGTCCTCGGCTCGTCCCCGCCGGAGAGAACACCCCGGCAACGCTGTCCATAGATCGCATGAGGGAGCTCGGCCTCTAGGTCTCCAATACCCCTATTGGTTGAGGGCACTCCGAATCTCGGAGACAAAAAAGCGGCGGAGGAGCCTCAGAGCCCCTCCGCCGCTTTTATTGCACTTCCCCGCAAAGGGCTACTAGAAGTGAACCTTGTTCTTTTCAATGTAGCTCGTCCACTCGGGCGGGACGTCGGTGTCGGGGAAGATCGCCTGGACCGGACACTCGGGCTCGCACGCACCGCAGTCGATGCACTCGTCCGGGTGGATGTAGTACTGGTCATCGGCTTCGTAAATACAGTCGACCGGACATACCTCGACACAACTCGCGTCTTTGGTCTCGATGCACGGCTCTGCAATGATATAGGTCATAACTCGGAGTGTCCGTTCATGTCAGTCGGGAAACACAGCGCCGAATTTCTAATCAAAGCCCGATACAGGGGCAAGACAACACGCCTAGTGTACTAAATGGGCGTAGACGACGTATGGTGGAGGAGACGCATCCGCACCACTGCGACCGCCTCACCTGAAGTGAGCGCACATGTTGGCATCCAGAGTCCGCCGGGCCCTCCTTGTTGGCCTCGCCTTGATGGCGGGGGCAGTGGGTGGCATTCGGGCTCAAAGCGCGGTCGTCTACGGGACCGTATACGACTCGATCATGGACGCACCTCTGGCAAACGCGGCGGTGTTCCTCTGGGACAGTCCGTATCGGGCGGTGACCGATTCAGCGTGCGGTTACCGCATAGAGGGATTTCCAGCGGGCGGTTACCGCATAGAGGGATTTCCAGCGGGCGATTACTCCCTGCTCTTCTTCCATGAGCGCTTGGGCGAGATGGGGGCTTCCGTGGGGCCCCACCCGATCCGTCTGGCACCGACTGACCGCCTTCGCGTCGACCTCGGCACCCCGTCGACGTTCACGCTGGTCTCATCAGAATGTCTCCTGGAACCGGGCTCACCTGGCACCGGCGTCATCGCCGGGCGGGTCGACGACGGCTCATCTGGGATGGGCCTCCCGGGTGCACAAGTGACACTGTCGTGGGACGTGGAGGGCGAACCGAATCCGGAGAGACTGCACCTGCGGACCAATTCGAACGGGTGGTATCTCACCTGCGATGCTCCGGCAACGATGCCGATCTCGATCGCGACCCGATTCATGGACCGGCAAGGCCGGCTTTGGGAAGTGAGCGTCGTTGACAACCAGAGTTCGGAGGCCGGCTTTCTCTTGTATGAACTTGAGCCCACGCAACTGTTTGGGCGCCTCCTGGACGCCGCGTCCGGAGTTCCGGTGACCGAAGCCGTCGTATGGCTGCGGGGAACGTCATTCCGTGCGCTGACGGACAACAATGGGCGCTTCCAGATGAAGGATGTCCCACCGGGGGACTACATGCTCATTAGCGACCACCTCGCCTATGGTACAAAGATGGACACGCTAGCCGTGCCTTCAGGCCAAACCCTTTCGCTCGAAATGATGATCGACACGCGCGCCATCGACATCGCCCCACTTACGGTTATCGTCGACGCGACTTCGATTTCTGAACGAGCCATGGGAGGTATCAAAATCACCGCTGCCGCCATCACGAAAGTCCGACAGGTTGCCCGAGATGCCGCTGACCTTATGCGCTCGCAGCATATTCCTGACGTGATCGTTCGGAGAAGGGACGACGGGTCGCTGTGCGTCGGCTTTTCGACGGGACAGGTGCGGATGATGTTCAACAGTGGGTGTGTCCCCATGATGGTCTTCTTGAACGACGCTCGCGCCAGCACTGACCTGGCGCTCAACCTGCCGCCTGACGCCGTTGATCGCATGGTGGTCTACAAGCCGATCGAGGCAGGCCTATTATTTGGCTTGGGCGGCGGGAACGGAGTCTTCATGATCTACACCAAGGGCAACTAATGGGCCGTAGAGTGCCGCTTGCTATTGCTGCCATCCTGGCGCTCGGACTCGGTGTGCCGCTGACCGCGCAGGACAGCACCTCCGTTGACTCGATGGTCGTGCGCGGAGAGGTCCTCGATGCTTTAAACGGTCGACCCCTCGTGGGGGTTCTCGTCGCACTGCACGACCTGTGGAAGCTGACCCGCACTGATGAGCTCGGATACTTTCAGTTCGAGGACGTTCCGGTCGGCGCGCACGAACTGGGTGTCTACGGCCTGGGCTATCTCACGTTGGAGCAATACCTCGAACTTGTTCCTGAAGAGATCCTGGCCATCACGCTGGACTTGGCCCCGCTGCAGCTGGAGGGGATTGAGGTCTCCGTGCTCTCAAACAGCACAGAAGCGTATCGATCTTTTGGTACCCGATACGATTTTATTGGCGGCGACCTCATGGTGGATTACCGAGAGAAGTACGGTCGCATTACTGATATGCTGCGCGCCCGCTTCCCCGGCGTTCGAGTCTACGACAACAACGGTCCCACCTCGGGCCTCTGCGTGGTGAGCACGCGCGGCTCGTCGTCCCCTTCGGAGGGCAACGACGGTTGCGCGATGATGATGATCGACGGCCTGCAGGCGGACCCGGTTCAGGTCGCGCAACTCAACCCTGAGTTCATCTCCACCATCCGTTATGTCACACGCATGGAATCCCGACTCGTATACGGGGAGCTCGGCAGGTACGGCCTAATTCTGATTGAGACGGTCAACGGAGTACGCAAGCGCTGACGCTGATGGACCCCACCGACGTCACCTACTTCGACACCCCTGAGCTTTTCCGGGCCTGGCTACAGGCGCACCATGCAGGTCGAGACGTCTTGTGGGTCGGCTATCTGAAGAAGGCAACAGGGCGGCCAAGCATGACATGGGAGGAGTCGGTCGACGAGGCACTCTGCTTCGGGTGGATCGACGGCATTCGCAAGCGTGTGGACGATGAGCGCTATACGATTCGTTTCACGCCCCGAAGGGCCACGAGCATCTGGAGCCAACGAAACATCGAGCGCTTTCGTGCTCTGCGGGAGAGTGGGCGCGTAGCGGCGCCAGGGGAAGCAGCGCACAAGGCAAGGACAGAAGACAAGTCAGGCGTCTACGCATTTGAGCAGAAGAAACCCCTTGCCCTCTCGCATGAATACGAAATGCTCATGAGGGCGAATCCGGCGGCGTGGGCAAGTTGGGAGGGCCGCCCACCCGGTTACCGCCGAACAGCCTCGTTCTGGGTCATGAGCGCAAAGCGACAGGCGACACGTGATCGCCGCCTAGCCAGCTTGATCGAAGCGTGCGCGGCGGGCCGGAAGGTCAAACCACTTCGGGTACCTGGCGAGTAACTATTAGGCCGCGGCACTCGTCAGCGACCTTCTCGACTCAACCGCTTCGCGAACGTCCGGTGCCAGTGGGCGTAACGTTGGGCTAGACGCGGATCGCTTCGCTCGGCCACCGGCAACCACACCGCGCCGACCTCGGCATGAAGCTCCGGCCACCCGGACGTGATCCCGACCGCGTCCTCTTCGCGAAGATGCTCATGACGAAGATGATCCAGGCGTTCGGAGAGCGCCGCCATGCGCGCTGCGTGGGGCAGCGTCACCAGCCGCTCGGCCAGACGCTCGTCCCCGGGGTGGGGCACGGAAGCCACTAGGGCGACGACAGCATCACCGAGCCGCTCCAACGTCGCGTGGTCGATTCGTAGCTCGGCGTCTCGGGTCTCGAGCACCGCCGCACCGCAGAGTGTCAGGGCGTCGTCAACGCTGGCATCACGAATCAGGATAAGCACGGACCGACCCGGGTGTAGATACGCGGGATGATGATCGTCATCCAGACGTTCGAGCCGCGAGGCCATGGCCAGAGCATGCGCCCGGCTCAGAACATCGAGTGAGGCCTCAGGGACCCCAATCCGTCGAGCCGCTTTCGCCACAGACACGGCCATGGCGTTGGCGCGATCGGTATCCGTCATCTGCCGCTCAGTCGTCCTTGCGCCACTCCACGTCGCCGGCCCCCGCACGGTGACCCTCCAGCCGCGCGAGCGTGAAGAGTAGGTCAGACAGCCGGTTCAAATATCGGACAACAACCTCACTTACCGGCTCCACGCTCGAGAGGGCCACCACGTTCCGCTCTGCGCGTCGACACACCGTACGCGAGAGATGAAGGGCTGCACCCCCGGGCGTCCCTCCTGGCAAAACAAAGGCCTTGAGCTCGGGCAGTTCAGCATCTGCTGCGTCCATCCAACCTTCCATCTCCGTAATGCGATGCTCAGGAAGCGGAGGCGTCTCTGGCTTGCGGCGGCCCTCCGCGGCAGGAGGAGTGGCCAGGTCTGACCCCAAGGTGAAGAGGTCGTGCTGGATCCGTTCTAGGTGCTCACGAATGGACGCGTCTTTCACCTGCGTGACCGCCCAGCCGAGGGTGGCGTTGAGTTCGTCGACGTCACCATAGGCGCCTACTCTCGCGGAAGCCTTCGACACACGCCCCGCGCCGAAGAGCGAGGTCTCGCCGCCATCACCGGTCTTCGTATAGATCTTCACGGGGTCACCGAAGTTTGGTCAGTTTGCGAATCTGCTGAGCCTTCTCAAGAAGCGATGTGGTTTTATCCACGGTATCGGGCTCGCGGGGTCTGAGTAGTTCTCGGACGTCCAGCAGGACTTCGAGCTGGAGTTGGTCGCGCTGATATTCGAGGTCGAGCCTCGCCATGGCGGCCTTGTCTTCAGCCTCTTCGGCCGCCGAGAACGCCGAGCGATACACGTTCTCGAGGCTCTGCAGCACTCGGTCTCGACTTCGCATGGCGGTCTCCTTGGTCACACGGCGATGAGGTACCGGGATCCCGGTCCCGACTCATAATAGCCTCTCACTGCGGCCCTCAACTCGTCGAGGCTATCAGTGAAGTAATGGTCTGCGCCTGGGATCCGCACCAGCGTAATGTGCGGGCCAAGCCCCGTGAGCAGCTCGGCGGCGCGATCTCCTGACCCGAATTCGTCATTCTCGCCCTGAATCACGAGAATGGGTTTGTCACTGGCCGAGAGGTACGAGTAGTCGTAGCGCTCCAGATCAACGGGAAGCCCCAAGCCGAGCAGCGCCGCCACTCGGGGATCCTCGCCGCCCACGGACAAACCGACCATGGACCCGAAGGAAAAACCCCCTACCACGAGCGGCAAATGGGGGAAACGCGCTTCCATCCAGTCCAGCACAGCCCTCAGGTCGTCTCGCTCACCAACGCCATCGTCGTGGCTCCCCGTACTCGTCCCCACACCCCGAAAATTGAAGCGCAACGTGACCAGTCCCGCATCGTTGCAAGCCTGAGCCGCCCGGTAGACCGCCTTGGTGTGCATCGTCCCCCCGTGTAGGGGGTGGGGATGGCAGATCACCGCTGCGCCGCGGTGTACGCCGTCGGGCTCCTTCAGAAGGGCCTCAAGATGGCCGTGATCAGCGGGTATTTGCATGGACGGAAAGGCGCTCCTTACAACAAAAAAGGGCCCGCGCGCCAGCCAACTTCGCTGTGCAGGACGGACAATGCGTAGCTATGTTCATGGGACCGCCCGAAAGGGTCAAGGCAACGCCGGGAAGGCACATGGACATCTCCACAGAGACGCGCGCGGCTGCGCTGGCCGCCAATGAGTTGTATTGGGGCTCGGCGAAGAGCGTCAACCAGATCGCCGAAGAGCTCGATCTCTCCAAGGGCGCGCTCTACGGCTTGATCCGGCCGCTCCCTTCTGGCTTCGGATGTCCGTTGTGTGGAGACGAGGTGATGTCCCCGAACCGCACCGCACGCGAGAAGGGTATCCTGGGCTGCTCCTCCTGCGCTTGGGAAGGTGATGAGGACGATGCCATTCCCTACGGCGGCGAGGGTTCGGTCACCATCCCCTCTTTCGACGAGGTCGATGTGGTGGCACCCGCGCCAACGAATCCGGTCAGGACACGAGCGATTGCTGGAGGCGCCCTTCTCGGGGCGGCGGCTGGCCTGGCGCTGGTGATCTGGGCGAGACGCAGGTAAAGCTTGGCCCAGAGCAGTCATTCAACACACCGAGATCCTCGAAGCATCATCACGCCAGATGCTTTCGATGTTTCTCCGGCGCTTCTTGGAATGCCTCTGGCGACTCCGAGAAGGCGGGCCGTCGCCCTCGGAATAGACTTCGCCGTCATCGGCGTGCTCACCCTGGTCACCAAAAGCTTCTCGCTGATCTTGGGTGTCATTGCCGCGATCTTCTTCGTGCGGGCCGGCTTCAAGCGCACCCCGGTGAAAGGCAGCGTCTTCAACCGGGCGATGCGACTTTCCGTGGGGTGTTTCGGCTTCTTCATCGCGCTCGTCACCGCGGCTCTTTGGACGAATTTCGGCCCGGACCTTTCGCGCGACGACGACTCGGAGGAGCGAATCACTCCGGCGGCGGTACTCTCGAGTCTTGGCGACAATCCGTTCACCGCCGCGATCGGTGCGCTCGCCACCAACGCGCTGGAAGCGACGCTGACGGAAGCGGGTTCCCTCGATGAGGCCGAAGAGGCCGTCGCGGAATTCATCCGGGCCGGAGAAGAACTCGGCATCGAGCGAGATCAGGTGCTCAACATCGTACTGGCGGCCATCCCGGATGACGCCTCCTGGGCTGAGGCGGCGGAAGATCGGTTCCGAAGCCTGGTCGGCGCAGAGGAGGCGCCCGGTCCTGTGGACGCATTGCGGGCCGCCGAAATCGCGGACGATGTCGCAGGTCTCTCCCTGACCGCCGCGCTCAACTCGTACTCGGCGATACTCGCCTCTGAAGCGGACGACGACGAGTCAATGATGCGCATCGCGGCCCTGCAAACCCGACTGATTGACGATATCGCTGCGGACACCCTACGCGCCCTCGAACGTCACATCGAAGACCTCGAGACTTCCCAAAGCGCCGAACGGCGTCGAGCTTCGATCGCGGAGGCCCAGCTCGGCGAAGCCGCGCCGGGTGGCATTGTCGACACGCTGAGGTCGTTTGCAGACGAGCTCGGATTCGGATTCGGGTGGGCAGGGTTGTACCTGACGATCTTCTTGTCTTGGTGGAACGGCCAAACGGTCGGGAAAAGGGCGATGGGAATTCGGGTGGTGCGCCTCGATGGGGAACCGATCACGTGGTGGACCGCGTTTGAGCGGGCAGGAGGCTACGCCGCAGGTGTCGCGACTGGCCTACTCGGGTTCGCTCAGGTGTATTGGGACGCGAACCGCCAAGCGATTCACGACCGTATTGTCGGCACGGTAGTTGTCATCGAGGGTGCCGAAAAAGTCACCGACTGGGAGTCCGCACTTTGAGCGATAGCCATTTCGACGGGGAGGTGATACCCGACCCGAAGGACATCGCGCGTTCGGTGGACGAACGGTTCGAACCACGGATCGTCATGACGGTCCCGGACAAGCGCAATCCGAAACTCCATCGGGTCATGGAGTTGGTGAACGCAGACGACGACCTATACGGACTTTGGCTGGCTGCCAACGTCAACGCCGTCGAACGGCTCGGCATGACCGACCACGGTCCGGTTCACGTGAAGATCGTGATGAATATGGCAGTGCGGATGCTCAGACTCCTCGTGGAAGCCGGCGTCGAGACCGGCGTCGTCCGCAACTACGAGATGTCGAACAAAGACGCAGAGGTCGTGGTCGCGCTAGCGGCACTCTTGCACGACGTAGGCATGTCGATCCACCGCCAAGATCACGAGGCGTTCAGCCTTTTTATTGCGCGCGACAAGCTCAAAGAGATCTTGCCCGAGATCTACGACAAGCGGCACGAGAGCCTGATTCGCTCTGAAATTCTCCACGCGATCATCTCGCATCGCTCCGGTGGAAAGCCGCTCACGCTTGAAGCTGGCGTCGTCAGGATCGCGGACGCTCTAGACATGGCAAAGGGCCGTTCGCGTATTCCCTTCGCCGCTGGTTCACTCTCCATCCACTCGGTATCCGCTGCAGCCGTAGACAGTGTGTCGATCGACCCTGGTGAAGAGAAGCCGATTCGGATCACGGTCGAGTTGTCGAATTCCGCCGGGCTCTTCCAGCTCGACCAACTCCTGCGGGACAAGCTCAACGGCAGCGGGCTCGAGCCCTATCTGGAAATTCAGGCGACGGTCGGCGAGGAAGAACGCAGGCTCCTCACCGACTTTCGACTGTAGGCTAGGCCGGCTGTAAGCCATCCATGGAAATCCAGGTCTCTCTACCGCTCGCGTTCTTGGCCGGCCTCGTATCGTTCTTGTCGCCGTGCATCCTCCCCGTCGTACCCAGCTACCTCGCATTCATCTCGGGGCTCAGCCTCGATGAGCTCAGAGACGGTAACGCGCACGACGCGCGCAGGGCTGCGCTGATCAACTCCGTGTTGTTCGTGGCAGGCTTCAGCGCCGTCTTCATGACCATGGGCTGGGTCGCTACCGCAGCGGGGCATGCCGTCAGCCAAGCACTCCCGTGGCTCAACCGAGCCGGCGGGGTCGTGATGATCGTATTCGGTTTGTATCTGTCGGGCGTGCTACGAATTCCGGCACTCGCCCGCGAAATGCGTGTACACCTCTCCTCACGACCGGCGGGCCCCTTGGGATCGTTGTTCGTGGGGGTCGCGTTCGGCGCCGGGTGGACTCCGTGCATCGGACCGATTTTGGGCTCGATCCTGCTTTATGCGAGCCTAGAGTCGACGATGGCTCAGGGAACGCTTCTACTGGCGGCGTACGCGATAGGTCTTGGGATCCCTTTCGTGGTCGCGGCTGTGGCGTTTAACTGGTTCTTGGCCGGGGTCGACAAAGTGAAGCAGTGGATGGTCCCGCTTGAGCGGATCGCCGGAACGGTTTTGGTCTTGATCGGCCTCTTGATGGTGACTGGACGTTTTGCTACGCTGACCGCCTTCCTGGCGGGAATGGGTCAGCTCATTGATTTGGAGATGCCATGAGGCATGTGAATGTGTTGGGTCTAATCGTAGCGACCACTCTTGGCCTGGCCGCCTGCGACCCTGGCGCACAGGGGTCATCAGACACCGCGGCGACCACCCAGAACCTCCTCACGCAAACCGCGACGACGTCCCTGCCCGGAGGCCTCGAACAGCAGGGCCCGTCTATCGACGTATCGTTGCTCGGCTTCAATAGGGGCCCCGAGGACGCCCTCGTCCGCGTTGTTGAACTGTCGGATTACGGTTGCGGATATTGCCGGCAGTTCCATATGGAGACCTTCCCCACGCTGCTCACGGATTTTATGGAGAGCGGCAAGGTCCAGTGGAAGTTCATGCCGTTTATTACCGGAATGTTCGAGAACTCCCTGTCCGCGACAGAGGGGGCCGAGTGTGCTCTTGAGCAGAGTTCGGACCTCTTCCTCGTATTGAACGAACGACTGTGGACCGACCAGGCCGATTGGAAAAAGAGCGACAACCCAGATGCCGTTGTGCGCACGATGGCGACCGAGGCAGGTGTAGACATGGCGGCATGGGACGGCTGTGTGGCCCAAGATCGCCGTCATGATCGCATCGCCTCTGCGACGGCTCTCGCGCAACAGCTCGGCGTTCGGGGAACGCCAACCTTCTTTGTTGTAGGCTACCCTCCGCTACAAGGGGCGCTGCCCACGGACGCGTTCCAGGAGATCCTCAATACGGTGTACGCTGAAGCCACCGGCGGCGGCAACTGAGTCTGTCGCAGTTAAGTCGCACAACGTGCGCCAGTGGGCGTGGTGGCGAGAACGCCCTCGCTCCGGCCCGTCTTGTGCCTTCGACGTTGCTCTTCGCGGTTCCTCGATATTTTCACTCGTCGTTGTGGCCACTGCCTGCGGCCCGATGGCAACGGCAGGGCCGGCCTGTGTGCCGGTCAGAACGGGGCTCGTTCTGCCCAACGAGTTCAGGAGTCGAGCGGCGTGGCCGTGAGCCTGCGCTACCCCGGGGTGTTCTGGACTCACAACGACGCCGGGTTGGTTGTCTTCGCCCTCGACGGAGAGGGCGAGTTGCTCGCCCGGTATCCCCTGGACCGCCGCATGTACGACTGGGAAGACATCGCGGTGTCCATGTGCGGGGAGGGTGACTCCTGCCTGTACATGGCAGACCTCGGAGACAACTACGAGGAGCGCGAAACCCAAAACGTACCCGTCCGGCTCCTACGGGCATCCGAGCCAGATCCGCGGGCCAAAGCGAACGGCGAAACACTGGTCACTGAGTCGTTCCCGATTCGCCTCCCGGACGGCGAGCGGGACATCGAGGCGCTCCTCGTCCTTCCGGGTGAGCGGGTCTACGCCGTAACCAAGGGTCGCAATCACCCGGTCACGGTCTATCGTTATCCTCCCCCGCTGAGGGCTGATACGGTGGTGCTTGAGGAAGTCCAGCGACTGACACAACGGGCCCGTATCCTGCCGCGTCAGGTCACGGGTGGAGCCGTCTCCGCGGGGTGGTGTCGTGGCGCTACGGACGTATGAGCCGCTCCAATTCTACCTGATGACTGGAGACACCCTCGCGCCCATGGACAGCGGACTCGTGAACCTCCGTACGTTCCAGGAGTCCCAGGACGAAGCCGTCGGGCTGGGTCTTGATGGCATGGTCGTATTGACGTCTGAGGGGGGGGCCGCTGGAGGGCCGGCGGGGATGACCTTCATGCGCTGTCAGCTGCCGGGGCTTTAGCGGGCCCCACGGCCGGCGCAGCACCCGAGCCACGCATACGACCTCGCCTCAATGGTTTAGGGCCTGGTCCCTCTACCTTGGCACAGGGCTTATCATACGAATGGAGGTTTGATTCGGACCGCTTTTGGGTTCCGGTCCGGTCGAAGTCGGAGATGAGGTTGAGATGAAAGATTCCATGAAGACAGCAATACCGGGGGCGAGCGGCGTTCTGGCGGCGATCGGCTCTGCCCTGTGTTGCGGCGGGCCGGTGATTGCCGTGATGCTGGGCGTATCAAGCGCCGGGCTATCGGCGTTCGAGCCGTACCGGCCGTACTTCCTTGGAGCGACCGCCTTTTTCCTGATTCTCGGCTTCATGATGCTCGATCAAGAAGAACGGGCGGCTTGTGTTCCTGGCAAACCGTGTGCTGATCCGGCGGTGCGCCGGCGGATGCAGGTCATGCTCTGGAGCGCAACGGTTCTGTCCGTGATCTTCGCGACGTTCCCGCGTTGGCAAACGCTGCTTTTCTAGAAAGGAGACTTCGTATGGGGTGGAAACAATGGTCCGCCGTGGCGGTGGTGATCGGGGGCGGCATCCTCCTCCAGATCCCCAACCATGTTGACGCGGAAATGGATCACGCGACCATAGGGCAGAGCGATATACCGGTCGACATGGCTGAGGCGCAGGGCCCATACACGACGGTGGCGCTCGACGTCACCGGCATGACCTGAGACGGTTGTGCCACGGCGGCCCGTGTGGCCGTGCAACGAGTAGATGGCGTGAGCGAAGCGAGCTTTTCTTACGACCGCGCTGAAGGCTTCGTGACCTTCGACAGCACCATGACGTCCGTGGCGGCGATCGTCGCGGAGTTGGAGCGGCTCACCGACTTCAGTGCAACAAGGCGGCCGTCTGATGGAGGCTGAGGAGAGAGTGACTAGGTCGCCACAAATCGAACTGGTCTACTTCGAGGGCTGCCCCAACGCGCTCCAGGCGCGAGAAAATATCAAGGCTGCCGTCGAAGCCTCGGGACACTCTGTCGCGTGCACTGAGTGGGACCTTATGGCGGAGTCGACCCCTGAAGTGTTCCGGCGCTACGGCTCTCCGACCGTCTTAGTGGACGGAAGGGACGTCACCGGGGACGGTCCCGCGAATGCGGCGATGGCGTGCCGATCCGATGGTGTGCCCTCAGTCGCCACGATCGCCAGCAAGCTCACGTAGCCTACGGAGGGGGTCGGTTGTTAGCGGTGAGGGCCCACCTGTCGCTTCCGGGAACTGGGGCCGCCGGGGTATAACCCCCGCGACGGGAAGAGCGTAAAGAAGACCACAAAGATCTCTCGAATCGTCTCGAGGTCCCGGACCGCGCCGTCAGGTGTGAGGAAAACGGTCTCGTCCGTGTAGTCGGACATGATTCCGGGCTGCGCGGGTGAATCCATCGAGCCCCCTGCGATACGAATAACGGTTCATAACCGTATAGAGGGTTAGAATGGCGCACATCATACCAAGACCTATCTGGCTCAACTTCTGGATCAGGTGGAGCGAGGGGAGCGGATCACGCTCACGCGCCACGTCGGTCGTGGCCGAGCTGCTCCCGCCCGAGGGGGCGCCTCAGATGACGGTTCAGGAGGCGATCGCGGGACTGCGGGACTTCAGGAGTCGGCATCCACTGGGGCCAGACGTCTCCATCAAACAATTGATCGATGAGGGCCGCCGCTTTTGACCATCGTCTTGGACGCCTCTGTCGCCCTCGCCTGGTGCCTAGACGACGAAACCAGCGGGTACGCGGACAGCGTCCTCTCAAAACTAGACGTAGAGGACGCAGTCGTGCCCCACCACTGGGCCCCCGAGGTGGCCAACGGGCTGCTCGCAGCCGAACGCCGTGGCCGCTTGACAGCAGAGGAAAGTCCAGCGCTGGTCGCGATGCTGCTTTCCCTGCCCATCGTCCCTGAGCCGGTGGCGCGCGAGCGCGATCTCACCACGACGGTGAAGACAGCGCGGGAGCACGGGCTGACCACCTACGACGCGGCCTACCTCGAACTCGCAAAACGGATCGGCGCCCCGCTAGCCACGCTCGACAGAGCGCTGGCAGCGGCCGCCCGGCAGGTGGGCGCTGGCTACTGGGACCCCGAGCGCATCTGAACATAAATACGGTGGCATTCGAGTAACCGTATTCATGTTCAGGTGCGTTATCAAGATTCCTTTTCAGCTTGCGGTTTCTGGGGTTAGTCGCGGATCTTGGTCGGTCCGGAACCCTCTCCGCCCCCAGCCCCGGCCCTGTACCTTGTCCGAAGGCCACACCGAACGCCCAGAAACCGCCCTAGACGGTAAATACCGCATCGAGCGCACGGTCGGCAAGCAGATCCGGGAGGCGTGGACGTTCTCGCAGAGTTCGCTCTCTCCGGTGGCGCTCATCCTCACCCGTGATCTGATGGAAGAAGACTGATGGAACGCGCCGAGTGCATCGCCATGCTCTACCCGGAGCTCGAAGACAAACTGGTCGTGACCATCATGGGTGCCTGCGCTCAAGAGCTCTACGACGTGGGGCATCGGGAGAATTTTTTTACCTGCAGTATGCGATGGGACTCGCGTCTTCTATTGGGCTCGGGCTGGCGCTGCAGCGGCCGGACGAACGTGTTGTGGTGCTGGACGGGGATGGCTCGGTGCTGATGAACCTGGGCGGGCTCGCGACACTGGCCCGGTATAGGCCGAAGAACATGGTCCACATCATCTTCGACAACGGCAGTCTGCTATCGACCGGTGGCTTTGATTCGCACACGACCTCCGGGGTCACGGACCTCGCGGCGATCGCACGCGGGGCGGGCATCGAGCATGTGGCCCGAGTCGATTCGGCGATGGCGTTCGGGGAAGCCGCCATCGCGGCGCTCGAACGCGAGGACCTGAGCGTGATCGTGGCGAAGGTGAAGGCCGTGGGGCCAGACAACTACGGGATGGACTTCGCGCTGCCGGAGAACGCTTTCCGGTTCAAGCGATGTGTACAGGAGCGGAAGGCCGCCGCGCTACGCTAGGAGGCCGGCCCGGACCTCGCTGGCGTCATTCATGGACTTGCCCTCCCACGACCGATCTATTAATAGTTGTATATGCCAACTACTATTGTAGGCCGCGAGGGTTTCTCCACAACCCTTCCCATCTTGGAACCCGCCGCAGATCCGGCGCTGCGTGAGGATGCGCAGCATCTGTCCGGCGCACTTTCCGAGCTGATTCGGGTCCTCCAGTTCCGGGACCGGGACCGCGCCTGTTGTTATGGCATCAGCGTCAGCCAGTGTTATGCACTCAAGGGTGTGGTGGAGGCCGGCGCGATGACCGTGAACGAATTGGCGGGACAGCTCTATTTGGACAAGAGCACGGCCAGCCGCATCGCGAACGGGCTTGTGGATAAGGGACTCCTGGCGAGAAAGCGGGATCACGAGGACGGACGGGTCGTACAGCTTATTCCGACCTTGGAAGGCACATCGATCTGCGCCCGGATCGAAGAAGACCTGGAAGTCGAATACGCGGAGTTGTTGTCGGACTTCGACCCTGAGATCCGGTCTGCCATCACGAAGTTGGTGGCTCGACTGGCTCATTCGTTTGCGGCCCGGGTGGAAACCGCCGGAGGCAGTTGTTCTGTGGCTAGCTGAACAGCTCGTGGTTCTTTTCTTCGTAGACAAATAGTTGTCAACGCCAACTTATGGGAGCTATATGAGCACGACACAGGATAAGATCGATCAGACTCGCGCCGTCCGCGACCGATATGCACGGGTAGCCACCGAAGGCACAGGATGTTGCGAGCCTTCCTGTTGCGGCGATGAGACCGGATCCACTGCCGCCGCGATCAGCGAGACCATCGGTTATTCGAAGCAAGACCTGGCCGACCTCCCTGAAGACGCCAACCTAGGGCTCGGCTGCGGAAACCCGACGGCAATCGCCTCGCTCACGGAGGGCCAAACCGTGCTCGACCTGGGGTCGGGGGCGGGAATCGACTGCTTTCTTGCGTCGAAGCACGTGGGCGAGTCCGGGCGCGTCATCGGGGTGGACATGACCCCTGAGATGATCGAGAAGGCACGAACGAATGCAGCGAACGGCAACTACGCGAACGTCGAGTTTCGACTAGGCGAGATCGAGGCGCTCCCGGTCGCGGACGCCAGCGTGGACGTGATCATCTCGAATTGTGTGCTCAACCTGAGCCCCAAGAAGCACAAAGTCCTCGCGGAAGCCTACCGGGTTCTCAAACCAGGCGGGCGCGTCGTGGTCTCCGACATGGTTTCGGACCTGCCGGTGCCTGAGATCCTAAGCGGCAATCTGGATGCTGTTGCCGCGTGCTTGCCGACCTACCGGGCGGAGTACATGGGCCAGTTTCGTGACGCGGGCTTCACCAATGTTCGAATCACGGACGAGCGACCCTACCCGGTGAGCTTCATCCTCGAGGACCCCGGCGTTCAGGGTTTTGTGAAGGAGCACCCCGACCAGGCTGCCTCTTTGACCGAGTTCGCGGGTTCGATTTCGGGTGCACATTTCGAGGCGACGAAAGCGTAGGTCGGGTTGGGGCCGACCCATCATTCAGGGGTCGGCCCGTTTCTTCGTTCTAGGAGGTACCGTGGGAGTCGTGGATTGGTGGGCGGTTGGACCAGCGTCCGGCCTGTCTGAAGACCATCGTGAGCAGCGGCCACCGCTATCCTGGTTTGCACGGTTTCCGTGCCCTAGCGCGTCTTATACACTGGATACGCGCGGGCAGCAGCCGATGAGCTGAGTTGGGCGCCTTCAAAAGTGGGGGAGTAGAGTGTGGAGAGGGTGATGGCTGCTATCAAGAACCGGGGCCGAGCTTGAAGGAGACCTTCGGCGAGAGAGTGCTGCGACTCAGACGACGTCAGCATATGAGCCAATCCGACTTGGCTCGGGTCCTCGATGTGGAGCGAGGCTCGATCATGGCTTGGGAACGTGATCGACACGCACCAACGAAGCGCCACCGAGCTCGTCTCGCCCGAGCGCTGGGGAGCACCGTCCAGTACCTGGCAGACGGAGACACTGGTAAGGCTCTAAGGCTGCAGGATGCGGCGTTAGAAGCACTGAAGAGACTCACCGAGTCGGGGTAGTCGGCCGAGGAAGGCCAACCTGCTGGCAGCAGAAGGCGCCATACCCGGACTTCTTTCGACTCCTATCAATGCGGTACTAACTCAGCGTCAGATGGGTCCAATCTGTGCGTAACTCCGCATATGCTGGGTCACGCACGATGGGGTGCCGTGAGAGCTGAGGAAACGGGTTGGCGTCTTACTTGCGCCGGAGATCCTCCCCACCCCACATGCACCTCACGCTGCGCGAAATCTGTCCCGTTTTGACACGGATGGGAGCCGCCAGTCCGTCCAGTTTTGCATGACGACAGGAGTCGACCAGTAGCTCCTTTGCTGGCTGACCTCGCCCAGAGGATCGGACCACATTCATACCGGAGGAGTACAGTGGGTGCAGCACTGAAACCGACTAGTTCGGCTCGAAATAGGATAACAAAGTGGTCAATGACGGGGATGGTGATACTCATTAGCTTCGGCTGTGAGGCGCCAATCGCTCCGGAGGCTACCGAAGAATCCGCGAAACCAGTGGCGGCTAGCTGGGAACTGGCCACCGGCGGGTCTATGAATGTCGATACCCAAATTCCTGATTGTGACGGTGGCCTCTACAATTTTTCGTTCGGCTGCAGCTGCCCCACGGCCATGCATTTCGATGGTGGGGGTGGCTGCCACTGCGACAACAACGGCGAAGGGCTTGACTGTTACGTTGAGGAGTCACAGTCGGGGGGAAGTGGAGATCCAACGGGGCCAGGGGGAGGGAGCAACGATCCTCATGACATCACCAGGAAGGAATACACCGTGGGCTTGGTGTGTGACGCTGTGGAGCGGGGGGGGGCCGGCTACGTGTACGGTCGCAGCGGTTGGGACTAATATTACGGGATTTGAATGGTTGGCCAGCGTGCCAGATATTCCGCAGTCAGTACCGGGCCCCAGTGGCGCGTTATCCTGGGGCGGAAAGATGGCGCGTACGTCGGGCATGCAAGCGACCGTCGTCGTGTCCGAGGGGCCGACAACCCACACCGTCTTTGGAGAAATTTTCGTTGGGGACCCGACTCGATCGTGGAGCACGAACCAGTCGTTTAGCGCAGGGGGACCCGGAGTTCTTGACAATTGCGCAGGGGGCTCGGTCGGGGGTGGTGTAGGCCTCGTGGCGGACAAGGACGGGTGCTCAATCGACAATACCCGCTTGGTCGACGATGCCTACAACCAAGGGTGGACGGCGGCGGCGGCGGCCACGGGTCCCAATGCGGGCCTCTGGTACGTCTCGAACCCCACGACGAAAATGAATATTCGAAGCCAGGTGAACAAGAAATATCGGCCAGATGGATGGAAGAACACCGTCCCGGCGGTTCCGCCCATCTCCGGGGCCTGTGCTGCGGCCTATTCACCGAATGCTGTGCCCCAAATGAACAACTATGGGATCAACACGATCTGCGACGCTACCACGCAATTTGGCGCATTCTACTCGTATGCGTGGAGTCACGAAGCACAGCACATCTCCCTGCTTCAGCCTGTGGCGACGAACTCCGCCCACGATCTGTATAAGGAGTGGGGAAAGTTGGTCGAGACAACCGAAGGCGCTCTCGATGCCGCGGCCGAAACGCGAAAGGATGACATCCTGGCCGATGTTCGGGCCGCAGCATTAGGAAACCATAACGGCAACTCCCAGAACTGGTTGTTTTGGTACTATACGCCTTTTGCGCTGCCGACTGTAAACCAGTGGACGCTGTCCACTGTCACTACTCCGCACTAGGGGGACTACCATGAGATTTAGAACACTAGCTTTGGTGCTTCTGCTGTGCGTTTGTCCGGCGGCAGTTCACGGGCAGGCCTTCGACCCCGACATTCGCTCGGCTTTGGAGGGGGTCCGAAATCGCGGGAACTCCTTGGCGGTACGCTCGATGCTCGCTCAGGAGGGTGGCCAGCGGTCGCAACGAGCGCTCGATGCCTTGGCGGATAGTCTGGTCGTGATCGCTGTGTCGGCCAGCTCGGACGACTATCCAGACGGGCGGAACGTGGCCATGGCCGCTCGATTGGCCTTGGCGTACTCAGGGAAGGCGGAGCGCAGCAGGCCGTATCGCGGCGCGTTTGAGGCGCTTGTTCGAATTTTCGAGGACTCTGATCCAAATGGCACGAAGTATGCCACCTTGTCCCTGATCGCAGAGTTACCGGACCATGGCCGGTCGGTCGAGTATTTGAGCCGAATTGCTGTCTCAGAGAACATGATGGATGCGTATACGGCAGTCGGACTCCTGGGCGACAGAACCGGCGAGCTGGGCCTGAACCGGCTCAGGGTTCTGTTCACCGGGGACGAGGTCGTCGACACGACCGCCAAGGAGCGACTGGGCTGGATCGCTTCACGTGAGGGATGGGTCCGCGAAGAAGTAACTCCGGCCGCCTAGCGTGTAAGGCTGGCATGTTTGGACGGCTGGCCCGAAGCTCGGGTCGGCCGTCCAATTATTGCGGAGCGTAACATTGTGTTTCGTCCTACGAGCGCTACCGAATCACCGCCCGAGCGATCGAGAGGACGCCCAACGCCTTGAGCGCCAAACCAATAGCATCTTCAACGATGGCCGTGCGCGCGTACTGGACAAGAACCGAGTCCCCCGTAGTACGCGCAGTGAACGAGCCACGCACACCGAAGTCGAGAGCCTTGAGCCCACCCATCGAAGTCGGGCCGATCAGGAGTAGGCGGTCAGCTGGCCTGCCCCCGTTCTCAGTACCAGGGGTTATGAGAGTGTGATTAACTGCTCCCC